>WNFM01246483.1_pt2 | contig 130470 bp, 120 predicted proteins | sample 5400271 | NCBI WGS metagenome assembly WNFM01 (sample SAMN13153352, study PRJNA577476) | soil metagenome | isolation source: 60 cm saprolite on Douglas fir-dominated hillslope | place: USA:California | collected 2013-09-17
GATGCGGATGGCGTAGGCAAATGCCCGGATCCCCAATGCTGTAAAGATCTGAAAGCCTATATTGATTCCAATGGCGGCGGTTTGGGCCACAAGTGTAATATCGGCGATCTGCCCAGCATGACCTTCAAGGGCCGGTCTGTAACCCTGAGCAAGGATGCCAAAGCATTGCTCGCCAGCACAGCTGAAAAACTGCGAAACAGCCCTAATTGTAAGATCGCTGTCATCGGGTATGGCGAATCCAGCAAGGCCGCTCAGCAGCTGAGCTGGGACCGGGTAAATGCAGTGATCAACTATCTCGTTGAAAAAGAAGGTATCGGTTCAGACAGATTTATCTTCCGCTATGGACAAAGCGGTGGGGAAGAAAATACCGTTGACCTGAAGGATGGTACGGGTGAAGAAGGACCGAATACGGTGCCTGCACCACATCCTAATCTGAGGAAGAAAAGGTAAGCGAACGGACTTATTGTTTTTTATGTGTATGAATGAATATTGTCAATACACCCTTCATTTCTATGGAGGGTGTTTTTCTTTTTACAAGTAGGGAATTTGCGTTTTATTTTTTAGTTTGCGCCGGTATGGATAAAACAGATAAAACAATGATTCAAATAAAGATAGCCGGTGCCGAAGACGCTCCGCTCGTTGTCGAATTGAGCCGGCGGACCTTTTATGATGCATTTGCCCGGCACAATACGGAAGAAAATATGCGCATTTTCATGGAGGAGCAGTTTGCCAGGGATAAACAGCTGGCGGAGGTTGGTGCGCCGGGGCGTATCTTTTTATTGGCTTATGCGGACGATGAACCGGTGGGTTATGCTTCTATGCGTGAAGTGGAGCCACCGCAAGAGTTGCAGAGTAAGCAGGCTATCGAGATCGTGCAATTGTATTCTGAGCAGAAGATGATCGGGAAGGGAGTAGGGGCAGCTTTGATGAAGGCCTGTCTCGACCTGGCCCGCCAGCGCGGTAAGGATTGGGTGTGGCTGGGAGTATGGGAGCACAATCACCGGGCGATTGCTTTCTACCAGAAATGGGGATTCGAGCGATTTGGGGAGCATGTGTTTTTGGTCGGGCTGGACGCCCAGACGGATTGGTGGATGAGAAAGAAATTATAGAAACAGGCCGGCGCCGGCTAAGGCTGAGCTTCAGCTAAATGTTGAAGCCGGGCTTTTACCTCCGACTGCCATTCATCGGCAAGAATGCTGAAGATATGGGTATCGGTCGGGGAACCGTCACCGCGCAGGGCGAATCGTCGCAGGATACCCTCTCGCGTAGCGCCTATTTTCAGGACGGCTTTTTGAGACCGGATATTCTGTCCGGCTACCCTCAAAGCCACGCGTTTCAACTTCTTCGTTTCGAAGAGCCAGGTCAGTAATAAAAGTTTACATTCTTTGTTGTGTATCTTACCCCATATGGCAGGAATATACCAGGTATGGCCGATGAGGCCTTTTTCAACTTTGGGATCGACCTCATAAATACGGGTCATGCCAATAAAACTGTCGTCGACGGAAGAGCAGATGACGAACCCCTGGCCTTGTGGGCCGGCTGTTGCAAGGGCTTCGTTGAAATAGCGATCGAACTGCTCGTCATAGGTGTCGTTCAGGAGCAGGGTTTTTGTAAATTCCCAGATGCGTTCGTCTTTTGCCAGGGACCGAAGGGTTTCACGATGTGTTTCGGCGAGTTTTACCAGGTAAACATTGGCCCCCCTAAACAGGGAAAGGTCAGCATCAGAGACGAAGGATGCAGTAGAGATCATGGTGTTGGGTATTGTAGGACCCAAATATACGGCTATAGGATCATTATTTTCCCGGCATTGATAAGCGGATGGCTGGCATCCGAAATACGATAGAAAAAAACGCCTGTCTTCCATCCGCTGATGACGGGGATGTCGAAGGACGTACTATTTACAATAAAACTTCCCACGAGGGTGCCGCTTTCGTCGAAGAAATTGACGGTGAGCGGTTGTTCATGGTAGTTATCCATCCGCAGGGTGCCGCCCATGTGTAATATGGTTGGTTTGAGGACCGGTGTTTTCCGGCTATCCACATCTGCCCGGACGATAGCAGAATAAAAGGCGCTGCCGTCACTTAACACCGTTTTGAGCCGGTAATAGTTGACAGGCGAGGTGGGATAACTGTCCATGTCCCTGTATAAGCTGTCCTGGTCGATAGCGCCACGGGACACTACTTCGTGCAGGGGATTGAAGTGGATAGTGTCTGTAGCGTGCTCGATGACGTAACGATCGACATTTTTTTCGTCACCGGTCGACCACTGCAGGATAACGATATTGTTTTCGGGGTAGGCGAAAAGGCCGGAGTGGTCGGCCGCGCTTACTATAATGGGAGCGCCATTATTGGCAAAAGATTGGGCGTTGGTCTGAGCGGCAACAAGAAGCATACCGCAGAAGATCAGGCCTGAAAAGATGAATTTTTTCATGGTTTACCTGATTTATTACACAAAGGTATAGCGCAAATGCGGTGCCCAAAGTTAATGGGGTGTTAGAACCGGTTAACGGGGTGTTAGGAGCGTCCAGCGGGGGAGAAGGGACGTTCAGAGGGGTGTTAGGGTCGGTCAATGGGGTATTAGGGCCACACCTTAACGTTTTAGCAATTTGCTGTTGACAATCTTCTCCATGATCTCTTCTTTCTGGTATTTGCTGATGGGCACCTGGTAATTGCCGATGTGAAGGATATTGCCTTCAATGGAGTTGATCTTGTCGATGGCCGCGATGTAAGATTTATGGGGTTGAATAAAGGAGGTAGAGGGCAGCTTTTCCTGCAGCATTTTCAGTGTGAGGTGGGTGATGACTTTTTTCTCGCGGGTATAGATGGCCACATAGTTTTCCAATGCTTCGGCGAAGAGGATGTCGGCAAAGTGAATTTTTTCCAGTTTACTATCCGCTTTCACGAAGATATAGTCTTCCGCAAAGGCGGGGGTCTGCTGCTGACGAAAATAATCGAAGGCTTTGTTGGCCGCTTTCAGGAAGCGGTCGAAGGGAATGGGTTTGAGCAGATAGTCCAGCACTTCCAGCTCAAAACCTTGGAGGGCGTATTTTTCATAGGCGGTGGTGAAGATGACGCGGGGCGGGGCAGGGAAATTTTTCAGGAAGTCGATGCCCGTCATATAGGGCATTTCGATGTCGAGGAAGAGGAGGTCGACGGGTTCCTGTTTAATCAGGGAATTCAATTCGAGGGCATTTTCGCAGGAACCTCTCAGGTCCAGAAAATCGATCTGGCCGATATACCCTTGCAATCCCTTCCGGGCAAAGGGTTCGTCGTCGGTAATAATACATTTTATTTTCAGTGACATAATTAGCGGTATTGGAGGGTGAGGGTGACGGAAAATTCAGATCCCCGGTTGACGGCTGACAGCGTATGGCGGCCAGGATATAACAGCTCAAGGCGTCTTTTTAAATTTTCGAGGCCGATGCCTTTTTCTTTTTTGATGGGAATATGATCGGGTATGGCGTTGATTACGGTAAACTCGATGGTATTGTCCTGAAGGAGGGCGGATATACAGAGGTAATAGTCTCCCCCGATATACTTAAAGGCGTTTTCTACCAGGGGCAGAAAGAGCAGGGGGTAGACCTGCTGGCCGTCGAGGCTGGGGTCGAAGCGCGTATCCAGCCGGAGCTTTTCCGAGCTACGGGTTTGTTGCAGCTGGATAAAATTATTGAGGTAGTGCAGTTCCTGGCTAACGGCCACGGTCTGGTGCTGATCGTAGAGCTGGTAACGGAGCAGCTCGGAGAATTTTTCCACGCTTTTTTTGGCGGCGGCCACGTTTTCATCCATTTGGAAATAGATAGTATTGAGGGCGTTGAACAAAAAATGCGGGTGGTATTGGGCTTTGAGAAATTTCAGCTCGGTCTGGAGCTGGTCGTTGGTGATTTTTTCGAGCTGGACCTTTCCATCGATATACGCCTTGAGGAAGGTACTGCTGCGGGCGATACCGTAATAAATAAGGGAATAAAGCAGGGGGATGACATTGACGTCTACGATATCGTACCATTGGGCCCCATCATCGGTAAAGGCGGGTAGTGGAAGGAGGAGGACGTTTTGAAAGATCAGGTTTAAACCGAATAAATACATCAGCTCGCGGATGACGCGTTTGTAACTAAGGTCAGTAGCGGGCCAGCGCTGGTCAAAATATCGGAACAGGCGGTTGCAGGCGGCGATGAACAGGTAGCTGAAAATGATACTGGCGGTCAATTCGATAGTGTTGAGGCGCCAGTCCCTCTGCCAGAATTTCATGCCGGTAACGGTATCCAGGAGCAGCCGGATCGTGAAATAAACGACTAGCCCGTATAAAGGCGGAAAAAAAAATTTTCTAAAGGTATTCACCATAACAAGGTACAAACTTTTGGTTTTGTGGATGGGCCGGGGTGTCTGTACCGTAAAACTATCCCGGAAGGGGAAGGGAAGGAAATCTCTTTGACGTATGGACAGCGGATGGGGGTGAATAGAGTAGAAATAAGGTACAAATTAAAAAAGTGTGGATTTTTTTCCACACTTTTTTAATGTCTAATTTTTTTCAGAAGATGTTTGCCGGGACTGAGGCAGATATTCATGCAACCAAAGTTTGACGATGGAATCGGTAAGTTCTACCAGTTCGCCAAAACTGTCTGGTTTTCTTAGGAAACAGGAAGCCCCAAGTTCATAGGATGTTTTGCGGTCCTGGTTGAGGGTGGAGGTTGTCAGCACGATGATGGGTATCTGGCTGAATTGTTTGTTGCCCCTGATCTCTTTAAGGGCCTGCAGGCCCAGCATGCCGGGCATATTGAGGTCCAGCAGGATCAGCGCCGGAAATTCTGAATCGCCGGAATACAGCGTCTCCAGCAGTGTTTCAGCGTTTTCAATAAAAACGTAATCAATGAGTGGGCTTCGTTCCAGGAAAGCATCCAGTATGATCTGCCTGTCGTCCGGGTCGTCATCTACAATGAAAATAAGCTGAGAATTACTTTTCATAAATAAATAATGGTGGTTCTGAACGGTGATAAGACCAGGCTGTTATTCTCTGTTAAGGGTGTCATAAAGTTATTATTTTACGGCAAATTCACTACCTTCCAATTCACTTTATATACTTAATTCATCACAATGATTTTCCGTTTAGTCTATAATACTAGAACCTTGCCAAATATATGGCGCGGGACTTGTGCTACAAGTGCCCGGAAAGTTAACCGGCGTTTGCCGGTCACAATACCTATTAAAAATTTCATCTATAAAGCAAAAGTGCATTATGGGACTTACAACTAAGGTTGCAAAGAAAAAAGCCTCTTCCCTGAAGACAACAGCCGTTAAGACAACAACCCTTAAGACAGCAGCCGGCAAAAAAGCTGTCAATGGCAGCAATGGAACAGCCCGAAGCCAAGTATCTAACGACAACAGCCGGAATGACAACAGCCGAAACGACAATAACCGTAAAGATAGCCGCCGGCAAACAGCTTACCAGGAAGATTCGTTGGTTGAAGATAAGGATCTGCTCCGGATCCTGCTGCAGGTTCGCAACGGTAATTTTGAGGTCCGCATGCCCATTGGCGAAACGGGTGTTAAGGGCAGGGTTTTCGATACATTAAATGAGATCATTTCGCTGAATGAAGAAATGATGAGAGAGTTCACAAAGGCCGGAAATACCATCGGCAAACAGGGGAAACTGACCCAGCGTATCGAGGTCCCCAATGCCAAGGGGACCTGGGCTACGGGTGTCGACTCCCTCAATTCGCTGATCTCCGACCTGGTGCATCCTACCATTGAGATTGCGCATGTCATAAGTTCGGTGGCCAAGGGGAATCTTTCCCAGAATATGCCCCTTGAGATAGGCGGTCATACCTTGCAGGGGGAGTTTTCCCGCATCGCCCGGGAGGTTAACGACATGGTGAAGCAGCTGAACCTTTTTTCCATGGAAGTAACGCGGGTTGCCCGTGAGGTGGGGTCCGAAGGAAAGCTGGGCGGCCAGGCCAAGGTAAAAGGGGTGGCCGGGGTATGGAAGGATCTGACGGATTCTGTGAACCTGATGGCGGGTAACCTGACGGCCCAGGTGCGCAATATTGCGGATGTGACCACGGCGGTGGCCAAGGGGGACTTGTCGAAGAAGATCACGGTGGACGTGAAGGGGGAAATTCTCGAATTGAAGAATACGATCAATACGATGGTGGACCAGCTGAACTCGTTTAGCTCCGAAGTCACGAGGGTAGCCTTAGAGGTAGGAACGGAAGGAAAGCTGGGCGGTCAGGCCCATGTGCGTGGGGTAGGGGGTACCTGGAAGGATTTGACGGACTCTGTCAACGGGATGGCGTCTAACCTTACCGGCCAGGTGCGCAATATTGCGGAAGTGACGACGGCGGTGGCCAAGGGCGACCTGACCCGTAAGATCACGGTGGACGTGAAGGGGGAAATTCTCGAATTGAAGAATACGATCAATACGATGGTGGACCAGCTGAACTCGTTTTCGTCCGAGGTGACGCGTGTCGCCCGCGAAGTAGGTTCGGAGGGTAAATTGGGCGGCCAGGCGGACGTGCCGGGTGTCGGTGGTACCTGGAAGGACCTGACAGACTCGGTAAATATCATGGCGGGTAACCTGACGGCCCAGGTGCGGAATATTGCCGAAGTGACGACCGCGGTGGCGACGGGTGACCTGTCCCGTAAGATCGACGTGGACGTACAGGGAGAGATATTGGAATTGAAGAATACGATCAATACGATGGTGGACCAGCTGAACTCGTTTTCGTCCGAGGTGACGCGTGTCGCCCGCGAAGTAGGTTCGGAGGGAAAACTGGGTGGTCAGGCGGCGGTAGAAGGGGTCGGTGGGGTATGGAAAGACCTGACGGACTCGGTGAATGGAATGGCGGGTAACCTGACAGCCCAGGTGCGAAATATTGCGGACGTGACGACGGCGGTGGCGCGGGGCGACCTGTCCCGTAAGATCACGGTGGACGTGAAGGGGGAAATATTGGAGCTGAAGAATACGGTCAATACGATGGTGGACCAGCTCAACTCATTTGGATCCGAAGTAACGCGTGTGGCGCGTGAAGTGGGGTCGGAGGGTAAGCTGGGCGGCCAGGCGGACGTGCCGGGTGTCGGTGGCACCTGGAAGGATCTGACCGATTCGGTAAACAAGATGGCGGGTAACCTGACGGCCCAGGTGCGGAATATTGCCGAGGTGACGACGGCGGTCGCTAACGGTGACCTGTCCCGTAAGATCACGGTGGACGTACAGGGTGAGATATTGGAATTGAAGAACACGATCAATACAATGGTGGACCAGCTGCGCGGTTTTGCGAGCGAAGTTACGCGTGTGGCGAGGGAAGTGGGTACAGAAGGAAAATTGGGTGGCCAGGCCTTTGTGCCGGGTGTGGCAGGTACCTGGAAAGACCTGACGGACTCGGTGAACGGGATGGCTTCCAACCTGACCGGCCAGGTGCGAAGTATCGCGGAGGTGGCTATCGCGGTGGCCAACGGGGATATGTCGAAGAAGATTACGGTGGACGTGCGGGGTGAGATATTACAGCTGAAAGAAACGCTGAATACGATGGTGGACCAGCTTAGGGCGTTTGCATCCGAGGTTACGCGCGTGGCCCGCGAAGTCGGTACGGATGGTAAGCTGGGTGGCCAGGCATTCGTACCGGGTGTGGCGGGTACCTGGAAGGATCTGACGGACTCGGTGAACCAGATGACGGGTAACCTGACGGCCCAGGTGCGTAATATCGCCGAAGTGACCAAGGCGGTGGCGTCCGGTGACTTGTCCAAGACGGTGGCCATCGACGTAAAAGGCGAGATTCTCGATCTGAAGAATACGATCAATGTGATGGTGGAGCAGCTGAATTCCTTTGCCTACGAGGTCACGCGTGTAGCGAGAGAAGTAGGTACAGAGGGTAAGCTGGGCGGACAGGCAGAAGTAAGGGGCGTGGCCGGTACCTGGAAGGACCTTACGGACTCGGTGAACATGATGGCCTCGAACCTGACCAACCAGGTGCGGGGAATTGCCAAGGTCGTAACGGCGGTGGCGACGGGTAACCTGAAACAAAAATTGTCCATCGTCTCCCGGGGTGAGGTGGCCCAGCTGACGGATACGATCAACGAGATGATCGATACCCTGGCCTTGTTTGCCGACCAGGTGACGACGGTGGCCCGTGAGGTGGGTGTCGAGGGGCGTTTGGGAGGGCAGGCCAGTGTGCCCGGCGCTTCCGGTATCTGGAAGAACCTGACGGAGAATGTGAACCAGCTGGCGCAGAACCTGACCACGCAGGTGCGTAGCATCTCTGAAGTGGCGTCGGCGGTGACAAAGGGCGACCTGACCCGGACCATCCGCGTAGAAGCGAAAGGGGAGGTGGAAGCGCTGAAAGATACGATCAACCAGATGATCGCCAACCTGAAAGAAACGACCTTGCGGAACCAGGAGCAGGACTGGTTAAAGTCCAACCTGGCGAAGTTTACACAGATGCTGCAAGGGCAGAAAGACCTCAATACGGTGACCCAGCGTATTTTGTCGGAGCTGGCGCAGGTAGTGTCGGCCCATTACGGCGCCTTCTTTATTCTCAAACAGGATGAGGATACGCGGGAGGACAAACTGCGTTTGTTTGCGGCCTATGGGTATAAATCGGAAAAGAATATCCCGACGGAGTTTTCGATTGGCGAGAGCCTGGTAGGGCAGGTTGCCTTCGAGAAAGAGCGGATCATGTTATCGAACGTTCCGGGGAATTATATAAAGATCAACTCCGGTCTTGGCCGGTCGAAGCCCGCCAACCTCATTATCCTGCCGGTGTTGTTTGAAAACAAGGTAAAGGCGGTCATTGAACTGGCTTCCCTGGATGTCTTTAGCGAAACGCACCTGGACTTTGTCAGTCAGCTGACGGAAAGTATCGGGATCGTATTGAATACGATCGAGGCGAATAGCCGTACGGAAGAGCTGCTGACGCAGTCGCAGTCGCTGGCGGGTGAGCTGAAGATCCAACAGGAAGAGCTGCGCCGGACCAATGACGAGCTGCAGGACAAGGCCCTGCTGCTGGTAAAACAAAAGAATGAGGTGGAAGCCAAGAATAAGGAAGTGGAAGAAGCGCGCCGGTCCCTGGAAGAAAAAGCCGAGCAGCTGACCCTTACTTCGAAATATAAATCGGAGTTCCTGGCGAATATGTCCCATGAGCTGAGGACGCCGCTGAACAGTTTGCTGATCCTGGCGCAGCAGCTTTATGAGAACGTGGAAGGAAACCTGACGGATAAACAGATCCGTTATGCCAAAACGATCCACTCCTGCGGGGATGACCTGATCCAGCTGATCAATGACATTCTCGACCTGTCGAAGATAGAATCCGGTTTTATCTCGGCCAATTTTTCCCCGGTGCGGTTCAGCGAGATCGCTTCCTTCGTGGAAACGACCTTCAAGCCCATCTCGGAAGCGCGGCACCTGCGGTTTACCATCGAGACGGATCCGCGGCTGCCGCAAAATATGGAGACAGACTTGCAGCGGCTGAACCAGATCCTTAAAAATCTCCTGTCCAACTCCTTTAAATTTACCGAAAAAGGAGAGGTGAAATTGCGGATATATGAAGCCAGCCGCACTTGGAAGCAGGGTAATCCCAGCCTGGACGAAGCCCGGCAGGTAGTGGCTTTTGCGATTCATGATACGGGGATCGGCATTCCGCAGGAAAAGCAGAATATTATCTTCGAAGCCTTCCAGCAGGCGGAAGGTTCTACCAGCCGTAAATATGGCGGAACAGGGTTGGGCTTGTCGATCAGCCGCGGGCTGGCCGAGCTGCTGGGCGGAACGATAGAACTGGAAAGCGTTCCCGGAAGGGGCAGCACCTTTACGCTGTTCCTGCCGGTAGAGAATGTCGCCGGTCTTATTTCCAGGGATGCTTCGGACAGCCTCAACGCCATCCGGCAGCTCCAATTGGGCGGAGACAGCGGGGAGATCGATACCCTGTTGAATTCCCTGCGGGTGGCCGGCGAGACAATAGAATCACCCACCAAGCTGAATATTGTCAATGAGATGATCAATGATACCGGGGACGACCGAAGCTCGATGCAGCAGGGAGACCGGATCGTGCTGGTAGTAGAGGACGACCTGCGTTTTGGCCGGATCATTATCGAGAAGGCCCATCAGTACGATATGAAAGCGGTAGTAGCCACCAACTACCTGGAAGTATTCGATTTCATCAACAGATTTACACCGGTGGCCATAACACTGGATGTGAAATTGCCGGATACCAGCGGCTGGAAGGTGCTGGACCTCTTACGGAATGATCTTAACTACCGGCATATTCCGATACATCTCATTTCAGGGGAGGAAAACAGGGCGCTGGCCTTGAAACGGGGAGCCCGCAGCTTCCTGCTGAAGCCGCTGGAGAATGAATCGTTGAATGAGCTGTTCGAGGATATTCGTTCCTTTACTAAAAAAGATGGCCGGAAGATCCTGGTTGTGGAAGATAACGAGATAGACTCCTCCCAGATCAGTAAGATGCTGCAGAGTGACAATATGCAGGTGACGATTGCCACAACCGGTAGAAAAGCGCTGCAGGACACGAATATCAAAGAGTTCGATTGTATCATTCTCGACTATACGCTGCCGGATATCTCGGGTATCGAGCTGCTCAGGCAGCTTAGCGAGGTCAAGCAAAAGCTGACGCCGGTGATCGTATATTCGGCCAAGGACTTTGATAAAAAAGAGCTCTATCACCTGAACAAGACCTCCAATACGGTGCTGCTGAAAGGAGTGAATTCCCTGGAGCATTTATTGGAAGAAACGGTGTTACATTTGCACATCAACCATAAGGAGCTGGCGCCGGAAAAAAGAAAGGTGATCGAGAATATACGGATGCAGGACGATATTCTTACCGGTAAGAATGTATTGGTGGTGGATGACGATGTGCGTAATTTGTTTGCCCTGACGACCGTTTTCGAAAGATACAACATCAATGTGATCACGGCGGAGAGCGGCAAGGAAGCTATCCAGATCATCAATGACGATAAACAGAAAGTGGATATGGTGCTGATGGATATTATGATGCCGGAAATGGATGGATATGAGACCACACAGAAGATCAGGCGGGAGCACAAGAACAATACCCTGCCCATTATCGCTGTGACGGCCAAGGCCATGAAAGGCGACCGGCAGAAGTGTATCGAGGCGGGTGCGTCTGATTATATTACAAAACCGTTAAAGATTGATCAATTGTTATCGTTGATGCGGGTATGGTTCTATAAATAAATAAGGGCCTTCGGAAAAAATATAATCCCCAACTCTCAAAACCTATACATGCAACCAAAGATCATGTTAGTTGACGATCGGGAAGACAACTTGCTGTCTATGGCAAGTGTGCTTGAACCTGATGGTTATCATATTGTAAAAGCTAATTCCGGTCGCCAGGTATTGAAATTATTGCTAAGTGACTTTGATTTTGCTCTTATCCTGATGGATGTGCAGATGCCCAATCTCAATGGGTTTGAAACTGCGGCTTTGATATATGAAAGGGAAAGGCTGCGGCATATCCCTATTATCTTTATTACGGCCAACAATTACGGCGAGGAAAACCTGTTTAAGGGCTATCGGGCAGGGGCGGTTGACTATATTTACAAACCGGTAAACCCCGAGCTGCTGAGGGTGAAAGTCGGCGTATTTGTGGAGCTGTACCGTAAGAACCAGCGGCTGATAGCACAGGAGCAGAAACTGGTGGCCATCAACAGGAATCTGGAACTGGAGATCAAAGAACGGAAGGCGTCGGAGGAGAAAGTGACCGAGCTGAACAAACAGCTGCTTGAAAATATAGCCCGTTTGGAGTCGGCCAATAAGGACCTCGACCTGTTTGCCTTTATGGCTTCTCATGACCTGCAGGCGCCCCTCCGGAAAATCCGCATGTTTAGTGACCGGCTGCTGGCCAGTCCCGGGGAAACTCTCGGTAAAGAAGGCCGGCTTTATCTATCGCGTATCCAGGAAGTATCGCGGCGGATGCAGGATCTGATCAATGATATTCTCCGGTTTTCCAAGATATCTGTGGAGAAACAGTCCTTTGTTGCGGTGGATCTGAATGGGGTGATGGAGGAGGTTCTTTCGGAATTGGAGGGGCTGGTGCGGGAGAAAAATGCGGTGATCACCGTGGACAAGCTGCCGGTATTGCCGGCCAGCACGGTACTGATGGGGCCTCTTTTTTCGAATCTTATCAGTAATTCCCTGAAATACAGCAAAAGGCAGGAAGCGCCACGGGTCAGGATCCGGTATGAAGAGGCGCCGGTGAGCAGTGGCATCAATGGCCGGGAACCGGAAACCCATTATGGCCGGATTTATATAGAGGACAACGGCATCGGGTTTGATCAGAAATATGCGGAACAGATATTCGATATGTTTCGCCGGCTGCATGCCAATGCAGAATATGAGGGCACTGGCATTGGGCTTGCTCTTTGCAAGAAGATTGTGGAAATGCACAAAGGATTTATCTCAGCCCTTGGCAAGCCAGGGGAGGGGGCGGTGTTCATCGTCTCTCTGCCCTTACAGGAAAGCCGAAAAGAAAAACAATCCGAAGCCCGGCCCGGGCTGCCTGAACAAAACTAAAAACAGATAAAAAATAGCGTTTAGTATGTTGCCTTCCCATTCGACAACAAGAATTTTGATCGTGGAAGATGATGAGGATGATTTCCTGATCATCGAGGCGTGCATCAAGGATATTCCCGATAAGGAGTTTCTTATCGACTGGTGTTATGATTATGATGATGCGATGCAGCGTATCAGTGAAGGGCGGTACGATATTTATTTTGTAGATTATTTGTTGGGAGAAAAGACAGGCCTGGAGTTGCTGAAGGAGGCAATTGCCCTGGGCTGTGAAGAGCCCCTGATCCTGCTCACCGGGATTGGCAACAGGGACGTGGATGTACAGGCCATGACGATTGGGGCAGTGGATTACCTGGTGAAGTCGGAGATCAATACGGAAAAGCTGGAACGCAGTATCCGGTATGCGCTGGAAAGAAGCGCATATATCAAAGCACTCAGGGTGAACGAACGAAAATTTAGAAATATCTTTGAACGAAGCAAGGACGCTGTTTTTTTATTGGGAGAAGGCCTGATATTCCTGGATGTCAACAATGCAACCTGCGATCTTTTTAAATACAGTAAAGATGATCTGCTGGACTTCAGCCTGTATGAACTTTTTGCCCGGAAGGAAGCTGCCGGGGCATTGAAGGATAGACTCTTGCATAGTGGCGAAGGGGAGGAAATGGAGGTAGAATTGATAACCCGCAACAGGGAAAGAAGAAATTGTATCCTGTCGATATCGCGGCAAGCCGACTCCAGCGGAGAGACATATATACAGGGGATCATTCACGACATTACCAATTTAAAGCGCATCGAACGGGCAACTTTCCAGATAGAAAAACTTCGGGGGACGGCAACTTTGCTGAGGACTCTTGCCCACGAAGTGAGAAATCCTCTCACCAATATCAATTTATCCGTGGAGCAGCTGAAACCGGAGTGCCACAGCGAGGATGCAAATATTTACCTGGATATTATTGCCCGAAACTGCGGACGCATAGACAGTTTGATCTCCGAGCTGCTGGACCTTTCGCGTCCGGCGGAGATATCCCTGCAGAAGACAGATCTGCAGGATATCATCAATTCCACGCTGGCGGCGGCATCGGATCGTATTGCCCTGAAGAATATCCGGTTGGATCTGGCCTATCCGGGTCAGCCGGCATTCGTAATGGCAGACCGGGAGAAGCTGAAAATTGCCTTTTTAAATATCGTGATCAATGCGGTGGAAGCGGTACCTGCACAGTCCGGTGTGATCACTATCTCTATCCGGGATGAATCTCCTAATTTTCGGGTGTTCATCAATGACAATGGGGGCGGGATACCGGAGGAAAATATCTCCCGGATCTTTGAGCCTTATTTTACGTCCAAAACCAATGGATTTGGATTGGGGCTGGCGGCAACCTGGAATATCCTGCAGTCACACCGGGCGGGCATTGACGTTAGCTCCCAGTTGGGCGAGGGGACGAGTTTTATGCTGACGTTTGAGCAGGCGGGCTAAGGATAAGCGATGGGGTCGAGGTCGAGGATTTGATGAAGGTGGTGCAGAAGATGGTTACAATAGTCCGCTGCTACCCATTCCAGGGTATGCGCGTGTGAATTTCCCGTAAAACATTTACGAGCGGTTGCACCAGGTGGCAAGCTCCGGAGTACCCGGACAATATGCCGGTTGAGGAGTATCCAAAGTGAAAGGAGGTCGCGGATAGGATAGCGTTGATAGGCAGTTAGCTCCACCCATTTGTCCTGGGTGTATAAAATGACGGGGGTGTCTTCATATTGGGCCACTATAAAACGCCGGATATTATTCTGGGCAGAATCGACCAGGTGCCCGAGTATTTCTTTTTTACTCCATTTGTCGGGCCTTAATTTTCGGGCATATATTTCTTCGGGGACAGCTTCCAGGCGCCGGGTGTAATTGCTGATGATTTTTTCCAGATGCAGAATAGTGGACTCCATGGTTAGCTATTGAGGCTACTGTTTCGGGAAATTGGGGTCGGCTTTAAAGCCGAGCTGGGTTTCGCTGAGGCCTATGAGGTCTTTTAGCAGGCGCCCCTTGGTCCTCTGGTAGTAGTCGATAGCAAATTTGCGTTCATCGGTAGAAAGGGTACCGGGGGCGAGCCGGAATCCGGTAGTGAGGATTGCCGTCAGAATGGTGGCAAAAAGCAGTAGTTTTTTCATTTTTGGCAATTTTATGGTCAATGGGAGTGGGCTGATATAAAGCTACAAAACCCAAAGCATAAAAAAGGGGTAATATATAAATTAATGATAAAGTAAAGGGCGTCGTGAACACTATTTGATAATATCCCTGACAACCGATAAATTTGCGGCTCGAATAAATATGTAATAATGAGACAAATTGCTTTTCGGGAGGCTCTGCGCGAAGCTATGAATGAAGAGATGCGGCGCGATGATCGTGTTTTCTTAATGGGAGAAGAGGTAGCGGAATACAACGGCGCCTATAAGGTGAGCCAGGGTATGTTGGATGAGTTTGGTCCAAAAAGGGTGATCGATACGCCCATTTCCGAGTTGGGATTTACGGCGGTAGGTGTAGGCGCTGCCCAGAATGGTCTGCGGCCTATCCTTGAGTTCATGACCTGGAATTTCGCCGTGCTGGCGCTGGACCAGATATTAAATACCGCTTCCAAAATGCTGGCGATGAGCGGCGGGCAATTGGGTTGTCCTATCGTTTTCCGTGGACCAAATGGCTCCGCCGGGCAATTGGGAGCGCAGCACTCTACGGCTTTCGAAAGTTATTATGCAAATATACCTGGTATCAAAGTCGTTTCCCCGAGTAATGGTTATGATGCCAAGGGGTTGTTGAAACAGGCCATTCGTTACGAAGAAGATCCCGTAATCTTTATGGAAAGTGAAGTTATGTATGGAGATAAATCCGAAGTGCCGGATGAAGAATATTATATCGAACTGGGCAAGGCGGATATCAAAAAACAGGGAAAAGACGTCACTATCGTATCCTTCAATAAAATGATGAAAGTTGCTCTGGGAGCCGCTGCTGAGCTGGAAAAAGAAGGGATTAGCGCCGAGGTTATCGACCTGAGGACCATTCGTCCGCTGGACTGGATGACGATCCTGGAGAGTGTAAAGAAGACCAACCGCCTGGTGATCGTGGAAGAGCAGTGGCCTTTTGCTTCTATTTCTTCGGAGATCAGCTACCGGATACAGAAGGAAGGCTTTGACTACCTGGATGCGCCTATCCGCCGGATCACGGCTGCGGATGCACCTTTACACTATGCGCCAAACCTGGTTGCAGCGGCATTACCGGATGTAAGCCGGACGGTTAAGCTGGTGAAGGAAGTGATGTACCTGAATAAATAAAAGTATAAATAGCAATAAAAAAACCCGCTGTTTGGCGGGTTTTTTTATTGCGTTACATACTGCGGATACTTATTTTATAGCGGCCAGTGCTGTATTAAACAGCACCAGGAAGCCGTATACACAGCCTAACAATACACATCCGATAATAGTTAATTTGAAAAGTACCTTACTGGTAGCGGGAGCTTGAAGTTCGAGTTCATGCTTCATAGGGAAATATTTTTGGATTGTTAAAAGGATCGGTTTTAAATAGTAATTGGATACAGCTAAGATAGTATAAAGGGGATGTAAATGCAAGCCTTTGGCCTGGAATAAGTAGTTTTTTAGCAGTTTTTTGTCGTATTTCGTGAGAATAATCAATGTTTTCCCGTGGGGTTGGGCCAGGACCGTAACTCGTTAGTTTTGAATGTCCATTCCGGGGTTTGGATAAAGGAGCCGGCCGCATCGGACCGATACCAGGGGCTAATGGCCGGGTCAGTGGGGTTATTGACGATGTGGATGTCCTGGGCCGGCATATAACTCTGGGCCAGCAGGTAGAGGCGGTGGCCCCTGGCATCTTCGGCTATGTCCACAACCAGCATGGCGTGCCCGGGTGAGCCGCCTTTGATCAATACGTCGCCGGAGTAGATGTTTTGAAAGGAGGAAACGGGAATAAGCTGTTTTTCCAGCGTCCGGGTGCTGCACCAGGTAAAGACGGTGATGAGGTAGTCATTGAATGAAGCGCGATTCAAATTCTGTCTATGCGGCCATTTCTGAAAATTGAGCCGGGTACCCTGTTCGGTATAGAAATCGATGGCGCGGTAGCTGTGAATGCTGTATAAATATTCGGCCCGGAGGCGCATGACGGCGTCGGCGCATTGCTGAAGGTCCTGTTTTCCGACAGAGACGTCTAACACGGCAAATTGTGCGTCCTGATTAAGTTTGGGACTGCCATTAAACAGGTATACGGTACGATCTTTTTTGAGGGAGATGTTCCGGAGCCAGCTCGTAAAGGAGGAGGACTCGGCCGGTATACGGTGATATCCAGCTGGAAGAAGAATGGCGCCGACAGTCGGATAAAGGTTAAATTGCTGGGCCATCAGCCGGTACGAGCAGAGTAAGACGAAAATTATTATCCCTGCTTTATGGAGGAGGCGGCGGAGGTTCGATTGCATGTTGTAAATTTGAAGATTACAGGGCAGGGAAGCCTGTCTTTTATTATTCCATAAAAAAGATTGTTAAAACTTATGTCGAATATCCTGATCATTGACGACGAAAAAGCGATACGTAAGACGCTGAGTGAGATATTATCCTATGAAGGTTACAAGATCGATGAGGCTGGCGATGGCGAAGAGGGTCTGAAGAAGGTAAAAGAAAAGGAATACGATGTAATTCTTTGTGATATAAAAATGCCCAAGATTGACGGTATTGAATTCCTGGAGAAGACAAAGGAAACAAATCCCGATATCCCGATCATCATGATCTCCGGACATGGCACCATCGAGACCGCGGTAGAAGCTGTTAAGAAGGGGGCTTACGATTACATCTCCAAACCGCCGGACCTGAACCGGCTGCTCATTACCATCCGCAATGCGATGGACAAGAACACGCTGGTGGCAGAAACCAAAGTATTGAAGCGCAAGGTGAGTAAAGTGCAGGAGATCGTAGGGTCTTCTACGCCTATTCACAAGATCAAAGAGACCATAGACAAAGTCGCGCCTACAGAAGCCCGTATACTTGTCACCGGCGAGAATGGGGTAGGGAAGGAACTGGTGGCCCGCTGGGTGCATGAGAAGAGCAACCGGGTCAGCGGTGCGCTTGTTGAAGTCAACTGCGCCGCTATTCCCAGTGAGCTGATCGAAAGCGAGCTCTTTGGTCATGAGAAAGGTTCTTTTACTTCCGCTGTCAAGCAGCGGATTGGCAAATTCGAGCAGGCCAATGGCGGTACGCTTTTCCTGGATGAGATTGGCGATATGAGCCTTACCGCGCAGGCCAAGGTATTACGGGCCCTGCAGGAAGGGAAGATCACCCGCGTGGGCGGAGACAAGGATATCAACGTTGATGTGCGGGTGATAGCGGCTACGAATAAGGACCTGCTCAAAGAAGTCGACGATAAGAATTTTCGTCTCGACCTTTACCATCGTCTCAGCGTGATCATCATTCATGTGCCTTCACTCAACGAAAGGAAGGATGATATTCCCTTGCTGGTGGAGAAATTCCTTGGCGATATCTGCGGGGACTATGGGATCGCAAAGAAGGCAATCGACGAAGAAGCCATAAAAGCCTTGCAGCTGCATAACTGGACCGGGAATATCCGCGAGTTGCGGAATGTGGTGGAACGGTTGATCATCCTTTCGGGAAAGACTATTTCTGCGGCGGATGTAGAGAGTTATGTGCTGCCGAAAAATTAAGCGGGCGCTGATCATATGACAAAGGATATTTATTGTATAAGCGGACTGGGCGCAGACCAGCAGATATTTTCCCAGCTGAAAGTCCCTGGTGTTCGTTTGCTTCATTTACCCTGGTTGATTCCGCATTCCGATGAATCCATCGAAGCCTATGCCCTTCGTATGAAGGCTGGCATAGACGGGGAAAGCCCTGTTCTGTTAGGGGTTTCGTTCGGAGGAATGATGGCTGTTGAAATAGCTAAATACTATGTTGCTGCTACGGTTATTATTGTTTCCAGCATTGGGCGCCGCCAGTCGTTGCCATGGTGGATGAGCATCTGCGGGCGATTGGGCTTGAACCGGCTGATATCTGCCCGGCCAAGAAAAGGAATGCGGTGGCTGGAGAATTATTATTTGGGTGTGGAGACGACGGAGGATGCCGGGCTGGCCGATGAATTCAGGAGAAAGGCCGATCCGCATTATTTGTATTGGGCGGTAGGCCGTATCCTGAACTGGAAAAATGAATGGTTACCGGACCGCTTCTATCATTTGCATGGTAACCGGGACAAGATATTTCCATTGAGGCGGGTAAAGGCTACACATATCGTGCCGGGGGGAGGACATTTTATGGTTAACAACCGGCCAGAAACCATCAGTAAGATGCTAGGCAGGATATGTGAAGAGCTGCCGGTTGGTTAATAAATGATGGATTACTTCCCTTTGGCAAACTCCTGCATTTCTTCCAGGCTTTTCAGCAAACGAACCTGCGGGTTGTTGCTTTGGGCGGCAGCGCCGATATTGCCGGATATGATGATCTGTTTGTCCGGAAAGTGCTCAGTCAATTTTTTTATATATTGGTCCGGTTCGCAGCGCAGGAGATGGGTCACCAGGTGGAAATAAAGATGGGTGACGTGCTGATGGCTGCAGTAATAGCGCAGGTCTTCGATGCGGATATTCTTACCAAAGTAAACGGTGGACAGACCGTTTTTTTTCATCAGATAGCGCATATACAGCAGGGGTATCTCGTGGAGCTCGCCCCTGGGCGTGTACAGAAGGATATTTCTTTCATCGGGATGGCCTGGCAGCGGGCTTTCGAGGCCGTTTGTGGCGACCAGCAATTTCTTGGTGATGAGTGCGCTGGCAAAATGTTCCTGCGCCGGGACGACATTGCCCGTGAGCCATAGGAGGCCTATCTTTTGAAGAAAGGGATAGGCGACCTGGGTGATGGCTTTCTCGAAACCCATGTGCAGGATGATGTTATGGAGGATCCTGTCGAACAATTCCTGGTCGAAGTCGAGAGAGGCTTCAATGAGATGGTTGATAAAGAGGTCATTGGCTCCGCCGGGCTGGGGTATTGTAAGGGTCAGCTGCCCGATCTCTTTTTCGTCGAGGCGGGCCAGTTTTGATATTTTATAGCCGTTGTGATAGAGAAACGCAATGCGTAGGAGATGTTTGAGGTCGTCGTTGTCATAGAGCCGGTGGTTGCCGGCTTTTCGTTTGGGAAAGTGCAGCTGGTAACGCTGCTCCCACATGCGCAGGGTATGTGCTTTGATCCCGCAGAGATTTTCTATGTCGCGGATGGTGAATACGTTCATCGTAAGGGAAACTAAGACAAATTTTGTAATATTTTGGCGGATAGGCCGACAGATATGTGACCTCATTCTCAATTATTCAACTAAATTTGCCGGAATTCTTAAATAAACGTATACATGAACGGTCACCAAATATTGGTTGTCAGCCTAATAGCACTAATATTTTTTATCCTACCCTCGATTGGAGCTTATTTATTGTTCAAAAAAGCCGGTCAGCCAGGCTGGAAAGCCCTCGTTCCGATTTACAATACATTTGTGATGCTGCAGATCGCCAAAAGGCCACTTTATTGGTTCTTTTTGCAATTTATACCCGTAGTAGGATGGTTTATTTCCCTGGGAATATTGATCGAATTCATCAAGGTTTTCGGGAAATTCAAGTTTTATCAGCACGCGCTGACCGTATTTTCTGCCGGTCTGTATTTTATATATGCCGGGTTAGACCCCAAAACAAAATTCGTAGGGCCGGAAGCGGTGAGGAAGCACAAGAAATCCACCGCGCGGGAGTGGGTCGATGCCGGGGTGTTTGCCATTGTTGCGGCGACACTTATCCGGACCTTTGTTTTTGAAGCCTATACTATTCCGACGGGGTCCATGGAAAAAACGCTGCTGATCAATGACTTTTTATTCGTCAGTAAGTTCAGCTATGGTCCGCGTATCCCGAATACTCCGCTGTCCATTCCTTTTGTACATAATACCTTGCCGGTGACGAACGGCAATTCCTATGTGGAATGGATCAAAATACCGTATACCCGCTGGTTTGCCAGCCCTGTGAAAAGAACAGATGTAGTCGTGTTTAATTTCCCGGCCGGAGATACGGTCATCAATCTGCCGGAATTCCAGTCCCAGAATACCTATTATGATGAGGCGAGAAGAAGGGGTAATGGCAATATCGATTCCGGTCGTCAGTTGATATTGGGTGACCCGGATACCTATCCGCTGGTGATCCGTCCGGTGGATAAAAAGGAAAATTATATCAAACGCTGCGTAGGCATTGCTAATGATACGTTTCAGATAAAGGACCAAGTCGTCTATATTAATGGAAAGGCACAACCCTTTCCGCCTGAATCCCAAACCAATTATATAGTGGAGCTGAAGAGCCAGACACAACTTGACGAAAGCGTCATGAGGGATGAATATAATCTTGACATCAACAATACGGAAGAAGTGCGTCCCACCGGTACGCCAAACCAATACCTTATGTTATTGACCTGGGCTGCACATGAGAAGATGTTGCACAATGGCCTGGCTAAAAGCATTACGCCGGACATTGACGGCGAACAGAACGTTTTCCCGTACGCCAAATCATATGCCTGGACCCGGGACAATTATGGCCCTTTTTGGATACCGGCCAGGGGAAAAACCCTGACGCTGACGGCGGAAAACTATCCCATGTACGAGCGGGCAATACGGGTTTATGAAGGCAATACCTTTGAAATGAAGGACGGGAAGTTCTACCTGAACGGCCAGCCTGTTACGCAGTATACCTTTAAAATGAATTACTACTGGATGATGGGCGACAACCGTCATGGCTCGCAGGACTCAAGGTATTGGGGTTTTGTGCCGGAAGATCACGTGGTGGGCGAGGCCTGGCTGATCTGGATGAGCTGGAACAAGGGCATCCGCTGGAGCAGGTTGTTCCAGAAGATCAGGTAGTTTCGTTTTGATCCGTTAACCTCTCTATATGCACCGATTGAAATTTCTTTTTATCTGCCTTATGCCTGCATTGGACCTGGTGGCTCAGAAGCCGGCTCAGAAGCCAGTCGAAAAGGTGAATGAATATGCCAAACCGGATGGTAAAGCGATGCAGCTTCCCGATTCGCTGACTGCCAGCACGGATAAAATAGCCGGTTACATCAATGCTCATTTCAACGGCTCCGCTGAAAAAACCCGGGCCATCTTTATTTGGGTGGCAAACAATATCCGGTATGACGTGGACAATATGTTTGCGATTAATTTTTATGAAGAGCCGGGGGAAAAAATAGCCAAGCCATTGCGGACACGGAAGGGCATTTGCGAAAACTATGCGGCTCTGTTTACAGATATCTGCGGAAAGACGGGTATTCCCTCCTTTGTTATCGAAGGATATACCAAACAAAGAGGATTTGTCGATTATATACCGCATGCCTGGTGCGCGGCCCGCATCGATAGTAGTTGGTTCCTGTTCGATCCAACCTGGGGCTCCGGGTATATTAATAATGGAAAATTTGTCCGGAGAATAAACAACGACTACTTTAGGGCCAAACCGGAGGTCTTCATCAAAGACCACATTCCCTTTGACTATCTGTGGGAGTTTCTGTATTACCCGGTGACCAATCAGGAATTCTATGAGGGTAAGACAGAGCCCCAAAAGTCTAAGCCCTATTTTAATTACCCGGACTCTATCCGGGTTTATGAGGCCTTGGGTACCAATGACCAGGAAATGGCTGCCGTTGTGCGTATCGAAGCGGGTGGCGTCCGCAACTCGCTGATCTTTGACCGGCTGCGGCATCTGAAGGTGGAGATCGAGAACAATCGCAGACAAGCCGAAGCAGACAAACAAAAAGCCGAATTGGACAAGCAAAATGCAGCCGTTCATACCTATAATTCAGCCCTGGCGGATTACAATAGAGGCGTCAATCAATTCAACGACTTTATCAACTATTACAATAAACAGTTTAAGCCGGAAATGCCCGATTCCGCGATCCAGGTTATGATCGACGATTCCGATCGCTCTTTACGATCGGCCAGGTCGAAAGTCGCTTCACTCACTATTGCTGATGCGCAGATCCAGAACTCGATAGTCTCCCTCAATAAAGGCATCGATGATTTGACCGCCCGTGTTACCGAACAACAGGAATGGCTTAAGAAATACTTCAGCAAAGGCAAGACGGGACGGAAGTCCATGTTTCGTAAATATTCCTGGTTTGGGTTACCTTTGAACTGAGCTATGAGCAAAAAAGAATATCGGTTCTCTTACGAAGAATTTAATTCCGCCCGGGAATTAAGCGCAGCAGACGCACAATTACTGAAGCTGGCGCAGGAGGTCACGGCGAATGCCTATGCGCCCTATTCTCATTTTCGGGTTGGCGCGGCAGCGCGGCTGGTAAATGGAGAGATAGTGACGGGTACCAACCAGGAGAATGCTTCTTTTCCTGCCGGTATTTGTGCAGAGCGGACCTTGTTATCGGCAGCAGCCAGCCGGTTTCCGGGAGTTGCCGTGGAAGTGCTTGCCATTAGTTATTTCAATGAGAACGGTCCCAGCAACCTGCCCATCTCGCCTTGTGGCATCTGCCGGCAGTCGCTGCAGGAAATGGAACAAAGGACCGGAAAGTCTATACGGCTGCTGCTGGGCGGCTATGAGGGAAAAGTTTATAGCATTCCGGAAGCCGGGCAGCTGCTGCCCCTGGCGTTTACCGGAGAAGATTTGCAGTAAGGTCATAAGTCAGCTCCACATCGGTCTCGGCATAACCTACACAAGTGAGCACCAGCCCTTCAAGAAGGTCTTTTTCCGTCAACACTTCATTGATGGTCATTCTAACGGTACCATTCAGGCATTTGGCAACACAGGTGGAACAACGGCCGCCACGGCAGCTATAGGGCAGGTGTACCTGGTGCGCAAGGCCGGCCTGCAAGATGGTTTGCGGCCAGACCGCTTCAAACTGCCAGACCTTCCCGCCGGCATGAAGGGTAATCTTTTTCGGTGCGGGGTCGATGGCGGCGGGTGCGGAAGGCACAAATTCTACCGTAAAATTCTCTTTTTTGATGCTCTCCCCGGGGAAACCCATCAGGCGAAGGGTAAATTGGACCATTCGCATAAAGGAAATTGGACCGCAAAGGTAAACAAATGGCAGGGCCGGCAGGCCCGGCAGTACGGCGATCAGCAGCTCTTCCAGCCGCCAGTTATTGAGGCGTCCATCGCGGGTACTCAGTAAGTCGATCCATTGAAAACGGTTGCTGTAGGTGTCTTTCATCAGGCCAAGCTGGACCCTGAACGGGGTGTCCGTTTCATCATGTTGCTGGGAAATGAGGATTACAGGGACATCCGGTGCCGAGGACAGGGTGGCTTTCAGCAGGGAGAAGATGGGTACCATTCCACTGCCGGCAGCGATGAAAAGAAGGGGAGGGAGAGCAGTCGATGGGCCGCCGGGCAATGGGGGAAAAATGCTGTCCAGGGTAAAGCGCCCGGCAGGCGGCAGCGCGGTCAATTCATCCCCGGCGTGCAGATGATCCAGCATATAACGCGAGATCTCGCCATTCTGAACTCTTTTGACTGTAATGGCCGCTACCGGGTCGATACCGGGAGTAGTTGACAGGGAATAGGACCTGCGCAGCTGACGGTGATGAAAGGAGAATAAAAGGGTGAGGAATTGCCCGGCTTTATAAATAAGTTCCTGGCCGTCCATCCTTTCCAGAAAGATAGTTTTTGTGCCGGTGGATTCCGGTTGTATCGCTTTAACACGCAGCCGGAGAGTATCCATTGCCGAAGAAAAGCCGGAAGCGGGAGGGCTAAGCTCATTCATGACCGCAAGATAAAAGCAATTGAGGCCGGGAAAAAAAACATTTACCGATCATAAAAAACAAGGTTGCTCAGTAAAAAATCAGCTAAATCAATTTCATTTATTAGGAAAATTTACCAGCCTGCCCGATCAACCCGAATGAGCCCGTATTTTTAATTGAATCTTAATCTTTCCTTTAATCAATTGTTAATAAGAATTACAAAACTTCGCAAGGTTAAAAACGGGATAAAAAGGCTTTTCTCATGGACTTACCACTCATAGAATTAGCCGGCAAGGCCAATTTGACAGACATTAAATCTCTTTATATTTGTTCACTTTCGGACACTTGTCTGATGATAGAATCTCTTTACAAAAACTAACCTAGATGGCTCGCCCGAATTTGCTAACCTGTCTGACCGGGTTCTCCTGTTCACTTATCGCTGTATTCCTGTGTCTGCTGTCACTTTCTTCCTGTAAAGAAAAGGCGGATGCCGCCGGTACCAAAGGCAAATCTCAGGCCGGTCAGCCGACCATTGTAGACGTCATTGTCGCTGTTCCCCGCTCCATCGAGAATGTAATTGAGGCGAATGGCAGTGTCGTAGCCAGCGAATACGTGGAATTGCACCCGGAGACTAGCGGCCGGATCGTTTATCTCAACGTTCCCGAAGGGGCCCATGTGACTAAAGGCACCATCATTGCCCGGATCAATGATGCCGACCTGCAAGCCACGCTGGCAAAATCGAAGGCGCAGCTGGAATTGTATGAAAAGACAGAGCAAAGGTTGCATAAGCTGTTGGATATTAATGGTGTAAATGAGGCCGACTACGACCTTGCCGTAAATAATGTCAATAGCACCAAAGCTGATATCGACTATACGCAGGCCCAGCTCGACAAGACGATTATCCGGGCTCCTTTTGACGGGGTAGTCGGTTTGCGACAGGTGAGTCCGGGTGCTTATGTTACACCGGCCAATATCATTGCAACGGTACAGCAACTGGACAAGACAAAAGTTGATTTCACCGTCCCCGAGTTATATACCTCTGTTATCAGGAAGGGGGGATTGGTAGACATCCAGATCGATGCCGTCTCCAATACGCGTCGCAAAGGGTTGATCATCGCTACCGAACCCCAGATCAATCTCACCAGCCGTAACCTGAAGGTGCGGGCTTTATTGCAGGACGGACAGGGACATCCAGGCGCCTTTGTCAAAGTATTTGTGAATGCCGGAGTGGATAAAAAGGCCATCCTGGTGCCGACTAACTGCATCATTCCCGAAGACAAAAACAACCAGGTGATCATCGTGAAACAGGGCAAGGCTCAACTGATCAATGTGACAACGGGTGTTCGGGAAGCCAATAATATCGAGATCACCAGTGGGCTGAATCCCGGCGATACGATTGTCGTTACCGGTGTTCTTTTTGCAAGGCCCAAGTCACCTGTTACCGTCAGAAGCGTCAGGAGCCTGGATAGCGCTAACCTAAGCCAAAATCAATAATCAACTTCCGGTTTTCCATCATGAATATTTCCGAACTATCTCTTAAGCGACCGGTGCTGGCAACAGTGATGAACCTCATGCTCATCCTGTTTGGCGTTGTAGGGTATAATTTTTTGGCTGTACGGGACTATCCGGCCATTGACCCGCCAATCATCACGGTAAATACTTCTTATACCGGGGCTAACCCTGATCTTATCGAAAGCCAGATCACCGAGCCATTGGAAAAAAACATCAATGGTATTCCAGGGATCCGGACTATTTCTTCTAATAGCAGTCTGGGCAGCAGTTTTATCACGGTGGAGTTTAATTTAGGCGTCGACCTGGAGGCTGCGGCCAGTGATGTGCGGGATAAGGTAGGTCAGGCGACCCGGGCCCTGCCGTTGGATATCGATGCTCCGCCTGTCGTCACGAAATCCGATGCTAATAGTGATTTCATCCTGATCCTGGCCGTGCAAAGCCGGTCAAAGAGTCTCATGGAGCTGAGCGATTATGCGGACAACGTGCTGCAGCAGCAATTGCAGACCATCGACCAGGTAAGTTCGGTCAATGTCTTTGGGGATAAGAGCTACGCCATGCGGATATGGCTGGACCAGGATAAGATGAATGCTTATGGGATAGCGTTTACCGATGTGTCCACGGCGATGAGCAATGAGAACGTGGAGTTGCCGCCGGGAAAGATCTATGGGAACAATACGGAAATGACCATTAAGACCCTGGGCCGGTTGACAACGGAAAAGGATTTCCGGGATGTGATCCTGCGGGAAGACAGTTCGGGGATCGTCAGGCTGAGCGATGTGGCCCGGGTGGAGTTAGGGCCGCAGAATGAGGAGCAGAGCTGGAAATACAATGGGGTCAATGCCGTAGGTCTGGCGATCATTCCGCAGCCGGGGGCTAACAATATCGCCATCGCCGATGAGTTCAACCGCCGGTTGGAAGAGATAAAAAAAGCCAATAAGTCGGATTTGGAATTCAGCGTGCTTATCGATAACACGAAGATCATCCGCCAGTCGCTGGCTGAAGTAAAGGAGACCCTGCTCATCGCCTTTGGGCTCGTGGTGCTGGTGATCTTCTTTTTCTTCCGCAACTGGCTGATCGCGCTGCGGCCGCTGATAGACATTCCCATCTCCCTGATCGCTACCTTCTTTATCATGTATGTGGCGGGTTTTACCATTAATATCCTGACGCTGCTGGGTATCGTGCTGGCAACGGGGTTGGTGGTGGACGACGGCATCGTGGTCACGGAAAACATATTCCGAAAACTGGAGCAAGGGCTTCCCATTCATAAGGCTGCGCTGGAAGGCAGTAAAGAAATCTTTTTCGCCGTTATTTCGACTTCCCTGACTTTGGCGGTGGTGTTCATGCCGGTGGTATTCCTGCAGGGATTTGTGGGGCGGTTGTTCCGCGAATTTGGGGTAGTGCTGGCGGCGGCGGTGTTGATCTCGTCCTTTGTGTCGCTGACGATCACGCCGGTGCTCAATGTCTATCTCACCAGTAAAAAGTCCGGGCATGGCTGGTTCTATGAGAAAACAGAGCCATTTTTTACAGGTATGGAGAACGGGTATTTGCGACTGCTGCGCGGATTTATGAAGATACGTTGGGCGGCCTGGGTATTGATCGCTGTCTGCGGGGCGATGATCTGGCTGATCTTCGGTAATATGCAAAGTGAGATTGCTCCGCTGGAAGACCGCAGCAGTATCCGCTTTGCCGTAACCTTACCGGAAGGCGCCAGTTACAGCTATACGAACGATATGACCGACCAGATAGCGAATTACTTGTACGACTCTGTGCCGGAAAGGGATTTTGTGTTTGCACGGACGCCTGCAGGCAGCAGCGTCAATACTTCACAGCCTCGCCTCGGCCTGACGGCTCCCACTGATCGGACCCGAAGTCAGAACCAGATATCCGGAGACCTGCAGCAGAAGTTAAGTAAGTTCAATGATGCGCGGATATTCGCTATCCAGGAGCAGACGATTGCCGTGGGTTCCAGCTCCAAGACCAGCTTGCCTGTGCAGTTCGTGCTGGAGAACCAGGACCTGGATAAGATGAAGAAGATCCTGCCGGCTTTTCTCGATGCGGCAAGAAAGGATAAGACCTTTTCCAACGTGGACGTCAATTTGAAGTTTAATAAGCCGGAGGTACAGATAAGTTTGGACCGGATGAAGATCCGGGACCTGGGCCTGTCGACCAACGATGTGATCTCGGCGATGCAGTCAGCATTCAGCGGCGGCCGGCTGGCCTATTTTATTATGAACGGTTACCAGTATTATGTGATCGCGCAGGTAGAAAGAAAAGACCGCAATGCTCCGACGGATATCAGTAAGGTCTATGTCCGCAATAAGAATGGCAATCCGATCCCGCTGGATGCGGTGGTGCATATCGAGCAGAACAGCAGTCCTTCGACCTTGTATCACTTCAACCGGTATAAGGCCGCAACGATATCCGCCTCGTTGGCCGAGGGCAAAACGGTCGGGGATGGCATAACTGCGATGCAGGCTATCGGGAACAAATTATTAGACCCAAGCTTTCAGACGGCTTTGTCCGGTTCATCGCGGGACTATGCGGAAAGCTCTTCGAACATTATGTTTGCCTTTGCGCTGGCCCTGGTGCTGATCTATTTGGTGCTGGCGGCCCAGTTCGAAAGTTTTATCGATCCGTTTACGATAATGCTCACCGTGCCGCTGGCCGTTGCGGGAGCCTTGCTCAGCCTGTGGCTTTTCCACCAGACCTTAAACATCTTCTCGGAGATCGGGATGATCATGCTGATCGGACTGGTGACGAAGAACGGGATACTGATCGTCGAGTTCACCAACCAGAAGCGGGCGTTGGGTATGGGTAAAGTAGAGGCCGTGATAGAGGCTGCTTCGCAGCGGCTTCGACCCATTCTGATGACCAGCCTGGCGACATCTTTGGGGGCGCTGCCGATAGCCCTGAGCCTTGGTGCTGCGGCTACCAGCCGTATTCCGCTGGGGATCGTGGTCGTAGGAGGGATTATGTTCTCCCTGATATTGACCTTATTCGTCATCCCGGCCGTATATACATTTATTTCCAGCAAACATAAAGTGCACGTCACGGAAGTGACTGAATAGTATGAAAAACATCCTGATTATTTTGCTGGCGGTGCCGGCGATGGCTGCGCAGGCGCAGAACCTGACCAGTGGGGAGGCCGTACGTATTGCGTTGAAGAACAGTATGGGAATTCAATTGGCCAGGAATAACGTGGATGTTGCGACGATCTACAACAGTTATGGCATCGCCGGAGGTTTGCCGGTGGTATCGGCCAACGCCAGCGACCAGGAGCAATCTACCAGTATCAAGCAGGAATATTCCAACCCGGTCAATAACAAAACCAGCAACAATGCTTTCTCGAATAACCTGTCGGCCCAGGTCAATGGATACATGTTGTTGTATAATGGTCAGCGGGTAGTGACGGCCAAGAAAAGACTGGACATGATCCAAACGCAGACCAAACAGCAGCTAAGCTCAAGGGCGCTGATACTGGCCAATAATGTGCTGCTGAAATATTATGACGTCGTGCGGCAGCAGAGTTATGCGAAGACCCTGCAGGCATCTATTGACGCGCAGAAACAGCAGCTGGCCATTGTGCAGGCGCAGCAGAGCGTAGGTTTGGCCAATAATGCCATGCTTTTTCAGTCGCAGGTCGATCTCAATACGCAGATACAGAACCTGCAGGCGCAGCAACTGATCATCGATCAGGGCAAGACCGATCTGCTGACGCTGCTGACCCTTAATCCCGACTCGGCAATTGTCATCCAGGATACGATACTCATCGACCGGAATATCCAGCTGGCGAATATCCTCTCTGCTGTGCAGTCCGCCAACCCGGATGTCATGGCGGCGAACGAGCAAATTACGATCAACCAGTACATCGAAAAAGAGACAGGCGCGCTGCGTTATCCTTCCTTAGGGGTGAATGCCGGTTATAATTATAGCCGGACCCGCAACTCGGCGGGTTTCTCACTACTTAACCTGAACTATGGACCTTATGCAGCGCTGACGGTGAATGTGCCCATCTTCAATGGCAATATCTATAAAAAGCAGCAGCAGGCAGCGGGCGTTAATATTAAGAATGCCCAGCTGGTTCGGGATACACTGGTCTTAAACTATACATCCAATGCGGTGAAAAACTGGCAGGCGTATACCAGCAATTTGCAGCAGGTAGAAACGGCAAAAGCCAATTATGACCTGTCGGGCAGGCTGCTGAACCTGGTGATGCAGAGATTTCAGCTGAGAGAGGCCACGATCCTGGAGGTAAAGAATGCACAGCAGAGTTTTGAGAATGCAGGGTTTCTGCTGGTCAATGTGAGTTATGCGGCGAAGGCGGCGGAGATTACGTTGAGGAGGTATGCAAATCAGCTGACGTTTTAGAACAATGTCTGCACACCATATTGGATTTTCGTTTCATGGTCGAGCAGCCATTTTTTGCGCCATAATCCACCGGCATAACCGACCAGGTCTCTTTTTGAGCCGATGACCCGGTGGCAGGGGACGACAATAGCGACATTATTTCTTCCATTGGCGGCGGCAGCCGCGCGGATGGCCTTGGTATCGCCCAATCTGCGGGAGAGGTCCAGGTAGCTGATGGTTTTGCCGAAGGGAATGGCCGTGAGCTCGTTCCACACTTTTTGTTGAAATTCTGTTCCTTCCTGGTAGACCGGGAAGTCAAAGACCCGGCGTTGTCCCTGAAAATATTGAATGAGCTGTTCGATGCATTGGATAATGATGGGGGTGGCAGGACCTTTAAGGCTGCTGTTCCGGTATTCTTCGTCTTCGAGGTGGTCGATAAAGCTGATCTCACTGATATAGGTATCCGTTCCGCCGATGCGGAGCAAGCCTAGCGGGGACTTGTAATAGGTGGAGGAGATGTCCAGGGTCGTTGCCATAAAAGGGTTTATTGTTTGGCTCAGCCTAATTTCCAGCCGTTGGTCACTTTTCTGTCCGGTCCTATTAAAACTACTTCTTTTTTGTCAGTATACACACCCAGGACGAGGCATTCGCTGAAAAAATTAGCGATCTGTTTGGGGGGGAAATTGACCACGGCCATTACCTGTTTGCCGATAAGTTCCTGCTTTTCATAGAAGTCGGTTATTTGTGCGGAGGATTTCCGGATGCCTAAGTCCCCGAAATCGATGGTCAATTGCCAGGCTGGTTTTTTTGCTTTTGGAAAATCACTAACTTCAAGAATTGTTCCGACCCGGATATCTATCTTCTCAAAATCCTGCCATTCTATTGTTGGCATATCTATTGTTTTAACGTAAACTAAATATACAAATTTTATGAAACGTACAGCAACAGCCGTATGGAACGGCTCCGGAAAAGATGGCAACGGTAATTTGACGACTCAGAGTACTACACTCAACAAGGCCCAGTATTCTTACAAGACGAGGTTTGAAGAGGGAGTAGGCACCAATCCCGAAGAGCTGATCGCGGCTGCCCATGCGGGCTGTTACACAATGGCGCTGGCTTTTGGACTGCAGGGAGCTGGATTTACACCGGATGAGCTGGAAACCACTTCGACCATTACCCTGGATGCGAGCGGCCAGGCGCCGACGATCACCCAATCACATTTGGTGCTGAAGGCAAAGATACCCGGCATTACCAATGAAAAGTTCCAGGAACTAGCGAAGGGCGCAGAGCAAGGGTGTCCGGTGAGCAGGGTGCTGAAAGCCGAGATTACGCTGGATGCGACATTGTTGTAGGGCATGGGGGGCAGCACTTTCCGGAATATGCTGCTAAAAAAAGCCGGTTCGAAATTTTAGCCGTCGAACCGGCTTTTTTTATGTGAGGACTGCTGTAACTTACTCCCGCAAACTTTCGACCGTTTAACCTAGCAACAAGTACATTATGAGCTCAAAAAAACAGTCCACAAAAAAGGGTCTGCAGGCATCCCAAAAGTCACGCCGCGAATTCCTGCGTGATACGACGATGGCTGCGACCGGATTTTTCATTGTTCCGCGTCATGTGTTGGGAAAAGGATTTCTGGCACCCAGTGACCGGCTAACGATTGCCGCTATCGGCGCCGGAGGTAAAGGCGCTGATGACCTTAAAAATTTTTATGGCAGTGGGAAGGTGGATGTCGCCTTTCTCTGCGATGTCGACGACCGCCAGGCAGCAAAGTCTGTCCAGGCCTATCCCAAAGCCAAGTATTACAGGGATTTCCGGGAAATGCTGGACAAGGAGCACAAGCATATTGATGCCGTGTCCGTCTCCACTCCGGATAATATCCACGCCATTGCAGCGCTGTCGGCCATGCAGCTGAACAAACATGTTTATGTCCAGAAGCCGATGACGCATGACATCTACGAAGCCAGGATGCTTACCGAAGCCGCCAAACGGTATAAGGTCGTTGCCCAGATGGGTAACCAGGGCTCTTCGGGAGATGGGGTCCGTTTTATGCAGGAATGGTATAATGCAGGATTAATAGGAGATGCTACTGCTATTCACATATGGACCAACCGGCCTGTATGGCCCCAGGGCGGACCCAAGCCGGCGGCCCAGGATGAGATTCCCAAGGAATTGAACTGGGACTTATGGCAGGGCCCGGCGGCCGCAGATGATTACCATAAAGAGTTCCTGCCCTTCAATTGGAGAGGCTGGTGGGCTTATGGCACGGGCGCATTGGGCGACATGGGCTGTCACCTGATCGATCCCCCTTTTAAAACAGTGGGATTGGGATACCCTTCCGAAGTGGAGTGCAGTGTCGCCAGTGTTTATGAAGTAATGTGGAATGCTGCTTACCACCCGGAAAGCTGCCCGGTTTCTTCTTATGTTAAAATGAAATTTCCCGGCAAGCCCGGTAAACCGGATGTGGAATTGCATTGGATGGATGGCGGTATCCGTCCTTCCCGTCCTGAGGAGCTGGGAGCCGACGAACCCATGGGAGATAGTGACGGAGGCGCGATCATTACCGGCACTAAAGGGAAGATCATGTGCGGCTGTTATGGACGGAGGCCAACCTTGCTGCCGACTTCGAAGATGCAGGGACTGAATGTGCCTCAGACTTTAGCCCGGGTGCCTGAAGGTCATTATGTACAATGGGTGAATGCTTGTATTGCGGGTTATGGCAAGATGCCGCTGAGCTCACCGTTCGAATATGCCGGACCACTGACAGAAACGATCCTGATGGGCAACCTGGCCTTGCGTAGTTATCAGATCAAAGACGCGACCGGTAAATTCCCGGGCAGGAAGAAACTGCTTTGGGATGCGGCGAATATGAAGATCACGAATTTCGACGAGGCGAACCAGTTTGTGAAGAGGGAATACAGGCAAGGTTGGAAGCTGGGACTTTAAGCCGCTGTTATAGGAAGTTTAGAAAGCCGCCTGATTGATTGGGCGGTTTTTTTTATTCGTTAAGGAGCTTTGCCAGATCCAACAGCTCCTTCTGCTTATAAGCATTCCGCTCATCGTCGAAGCATTTGCTAAACTCTTCGAGTGCTGTCTGGATAATTCGATTATGGGAAAGTGGTTTGAAGTAAGTGGCTACGGGGGGCACCGATACGCGTTTGAAATAACTTTCCACATCTTTATGGGAGAAGACCTGGCCGCTCATGGGGTCGATGAAAAACTCGATGCGTTGCTGGGGACTGAGTTTTTCGGGATTCTCGTCGTAATAAGGTTTGATATAGGCCAGGACAAACTGGCGCGGGATATTAATCGCTTTGACAGGGATATCCAGCAGTTCGCTCAGCAGCAAATAGAGGATACCGTTGGTAATGGCGTTGCCTCTTTTGGTTTCGATCAATTTATTGATGAGAAATTCTTCGGGGTGCTGGTAGGCCACTTCAGTGCCTTTTAACCCATAGTAATTATAAAGGATACTGGTCAGCACATTGACCTGTTCCAGTGGGGTAAGGTAGCTATTTAGTTCAAGCCAGATATTGCGGCGAAGTTTTTCAATTTCCTGCAGGACGGGAGTACTGGCCAGTTCGGGGTACTGAAATTTGGCCAGCAGGAGAGAGGCTGTAAGGAGGTCCTGGTAGCTACTGCTTTTCCAGTTGGTGAAATCTTCGGTCAGGTCCTGGTAGTGCAGTTTATGGATGAGTATTTCGATCCTTTCCTGCACATCATTGCTGATAGTATTTTCCCAGAGATTTTCAAGGTTGGGGATAATACCTCTGCCATAGCTGACAATACGGTTGCTTACTGAATCGAAGACTTCCTGATCAGGATCGTCGATCAGATGGAATAGTGCTAATATTTCTTTGTTTTCCTGCATATGGTTTGGGCTCTCCGGCATACGCACGGTAAGTTCGGGGTTGTTGGCAAAATTCAAACAAACTTATTATCCACACTAACGAATATAATGTTCATTAAATTGCATGCCAGGGTATGCCAGAGTAGCCCGCAGGGGGTGCCGTCAGCTGCCTTTTTTGGCGGTATCAGCTCTTTTTTTTCTTCCGCGGAACACGCTTGGGCGGGTTCGCCTTCACGTCTTCGATGATAGCTTTTACCTCATCCAGTGTCAGGTCGGCTGCGGTTTCCTGTTTTTCCTTTGGCAATTTATAGTTGCGCAGGCCTTGTTTGATATAAGGGCCATAGGGGCCGCGGAGCAGTTGTATTTTTTCCTTTTCGAAGACCTTGATAGTACGCTGTTCCTTGGCAGACCTTTTCTCGACGATCATGGGAGTGGCTACTTCATAAGTGATCGTATAGGGGTCGAATTCTTTTCCCAGGGAATAGAACTTGCCGTCGTGTGCGATGTAGGGACCAAAGCGACCGATGTTGACTGTCACGTCCGAACCTTCGAATGAGCCCAGGTTACGGGGAAGCCGGAAAAGCTCCATGGCTTCATCGTAGCTGATGGTCTCGATGCTCTGCGTATTCTTCAGCTTGGCAAAACGCGGTTTTTCTTCATCGTTGACATCGCCTATTTGTACCATAGGACCATAACGGCCCATGCGGGCAACAACTTTTTTGCCGGTTTGCGCATCGACACCCAGCTCTCTTTCTCCTTTTATCCGTTCGGCATTCTCAATGGTATTATCGACGTCTTTTTTAAACGGATTGTAGAAGTCGTCGATCATTTTACTCCATAACATTTTCCCGGCTGCCACCTCGTCGAATTCTTCTTCGATACGTGCAGTAAAATGATAGTCCATGATGTCGTCGAAGTACTGCTTGAGGAAGTCAGTCACCACCAGGCCCAGGTCGGTAGGGAATAGTTTGGACTTTTCGGCGCCGGTGTTTTCCTGTTCCACCCCTTTTTCGATGTTGTCATTTTTCAGCAGCAGGATGCGGAAGTCTCTTTTTACACCTTCCTTATCTCTTTTTTCGACATACCCTCTTTTCAGGATAGTGGAAATGGTAGGAGCATAGGTAGAGGGGCGGCCGATGCCCAGCTCTTCCAGTTTTTTCACCAGGGAGGCTTCCGTATAACGGGGCAGGGGGCGGGTAAAACGTTCGATGGCCTTCATTTCCTTCAGCGGGAGTTTCTGCTGAACCGTAAGCGGGGGCAGCATGCCTTCCCGTCCGTCCTCCTCTTCCGGGACCTCGTCCTCGTCACGGTCTTCCATATATACTTTCAGGAATCCGTCGAACTTGAGTACTTCGCCGCTGGCGGTGAGTTCTTCTTTATTCGTGGAAATCTGAATCTTTGCAATGGTCTTTTCGAGTTCGGCGTCGGCCATCTGGCTGGCCATAGTCCTTTTCCAGATGAGCTCGTAGAGCCGGCGGCAGTCGGCGTCATCGACTGTCATGGCGTCCATATAGGTGGGGCGAATGGCTTCGTGCGCTTCCTGGGCGGATTCATTCTTGTTCTTGAACTTCCTGGCCTGATAATATTTATCGCCGTACTGGCTGCGGATCTGGTTGGACGCGGCATCCATGGCCGTCTCGCTCAGGCTGACGCTGTCCGTACGCATATAGGTGATCTTACCGCTTTCGTAGAGTTTCTGGGCAAGCAGCATGGTCCGGCTGACGGAATAGCCCAGTTTGCGGCTGGCTTCCTGCTGAAGGGTGGAAGTCGTAAAAGGGGCTGCGGGGGTCTTCTTACCGGGTTTGACCTGGATGTCAGTGACCGTATAGTCGGCTCCCAAACAACTCTGCAGGAACTTCTCCGCGTTTTCAGCGGTAGCCTGCTTTTTGCCTTCGGCCGAGAAGATCACGGCTTTGCCGGTAACGTCTTTTGCCGTAAAGAAGGCTTCAATTTTAAAGGAGCTAACGACCTGGAAGGCGTTGATCTCCCTTTCGCGTTCGGCGATGATCCGTACGGCTACGCTTTGTACCCGGCCGGCGGAAAGGTTGTTTTTCATGCTCATCTTCCGCCAGAGGACGGGGCTGAGCTCAAATCCAACGATCCTGTCCAGGATGCGGCGGGCCTGCTGGGCATTGACCAGGTTCATATCGACCGTCCGGGGTCTGGTAACGGCGGACTGGATAGCGGGTTTGGTAATTTCATGGAAGACGATGCGTTTGGTCGTCAAGGGATCCAATCCCAAAACCTCACAAAGGTGCCAGGATATGGCTTCCCCTTCGCGGTCCTCGTCCGTCGCGAGCCATACTTCGCCTGACTTCTTTGCTATGCTCTTTAATTCCTTCACAACCTTTTCTTTGTCTTCCGGAACGATATAACGGGGTTTATAATTATTCTTGATGTCGATGCCCATGTCACCCTTCTCCAGGTCCCGGATATGTCCATAACAACTCTTTACCTCAAAGTCTTCACCCAGGATCTTTTCAATTGTCTTGGCTTTCGCCGGAGACTCCACTATTAATAAATTCTTAGCCATGTGTTGAATTTCGCTTGCCCTTTGTGGCTGGTTGGACAGTGGTCCGCCCTGCCTGTTGGCTTGCAAGTTTACAGTATAACCATCAAATTAAAAAATTAGTACCGGCGGAGACCTGGGGCCCTGTCTCCTAGTCCTTCTTATTCGCGGTTGATTATCAGCTATTTGTGTGCCAGTTATTTCAAGAGGTTATAAGTTTATGAACAACGGGGATGGGCTGTCCTGCAAAAAACCTTAATTTGTCCTTTGAATCATACCTATAATCGTGGGCCTGCCTGCTTCGTATTCCATATTTCCCCTGGGCGATTCCGCTATTACGATTGACCTGGGCAATTGCATTGACGAGCAATTGAATAGACAGGCGCTGGCCGTTCATGACTGGCTGCAAGCCCATCGACAGCCGGGTTTTCTCGATATTATAGTGGCCTACAGTTCGGTGTCCATATATTATGATCCGACTATTGTCCGATGTAGTGGGCTAAATCACCCCAATGGGGTATATTATGGACTGGAGGGGTTGTTGGCCCAGGCCTGGGAAGAGACATGCGGGGACAGCGCCAGGCCCGCAAATGGGGTGGATGAGGAGGCAGCGGGGCATTTTTTCCAGATCCCGGTGTGTTATGAGGGGGAATATGCGCCGGACCTGGAATGGGTGGCCAGGGAGAAGGGATTCTCAAAGGAAGAAGTGATCGGGCTGCATACTTCAGTCATATATAGAGTATATATGGTAGGGTTTCTGCCAGGCTTTCCTTATATGGGCCGGACGGATGCCCGGCTGGAGATAGGAAGGAAAAAACAGCCGGTAGTTGTGAGCGCTGGTGGTGTAGGAATTGCTGGGATACAGACAGGTATTTATCCCCTGAACAGTCCGGGAGGCTGGCAGATCATTGGCCGGACACCCCTGCCCTTATTCAATCTGCAGGAGGATCCGCCAATCCGGGTACAAGCGGGCGACAGCATTCAATTTTATCCCGTATCAAAGACAGAGTTTAGCGATTGGAAGCTGGAAGCCGGGGGCGAAGACGGCCCGGCCCATTTATCCGGATGTCCCGGATAGTAAGCCATTTAAATAATCGATGATGGCTTGTATTTCCTAAATCAGTAGCTTAGACCTCCGCTACCCAGTCCCCTTGTAAACTGTTGTTTAGATTCTTCCCTGCACATCAAACTGTTGTTATGGCTTTCTCGATCATTAAACCTGGCTTGCTCGATACGATACAGGATCTGGGCAGGAACGGGTTCGGTAATTGGGGCATTAGCCCCGGCGGTGCAATGGATGTCTATGCTGCCCAGGTGGCCAATCTGCTCGTTGGTAATGATAAGCATGAAGCGGTGATTGAAATTCATTTTCCTGGTCCGCAGATACTCTTCGAGCAAAATACTCTCATCGCCATTACGGGTGCGGACTTTTCACCCATGTTGGTGGACGAGGTCATCCCGCGCTGGCAGCCCATTGTAGTCCGGAAGAATACGGTTTTGCATTTTCCTTCGCTGGTGCAGGGGGGGAGGTGTTATTTGAGTGTGCACGGAGGTTATTGCATAAAGAAGTGGCTCAGCAGCTATAGTACGCATTTGAAAGCCGGCGCCGGTGGCTGGTGTGGACAGCCGCTGAAAAAAGGGGATGAGCTGCCTTTCAATGAGAACACCATCTATTTTGCAGGGTTGCTAAAGGAAGAAAGCAACTATGAAGTATTGCCCTGGCGGGTCAATACAGATAAGACGTATCAATACCCGCACGAGATAGGGTTTATCCCCGGACATGAATGGTCTTTGTTGTCGGAAGGGTCGAAGGGGACCTTCCTGGAAAATAATTTTTTAATTCACCCTTCTTCAGACCGGATGGGTTATCAGCTAAAGGGGGCGCCTTTACAAATGGAGCAGCCCGTCGAGCTGGTGTCTACTGCAGTAAGTTTTGGTACGGTGCAGTTGCTTCCCAACGGTCAGTTGATCGTGTTGATGGCCGATCATCAGACAACGGGGGGATATCCCCGCCTTGCCCATGTGGTCTCCGCCCACTTGCCGAAGCTGGCGCAGCTGCGGCCTTCCGATTGTATCCAGTTTAAACTGATGGATATCCAAAGGGCGGAGCAATTGCTGGTGGCGCGGGAGAAGGAGCTGCATATCCTGCAGCGAAGCTGCCTGGATCATTTAAATGAAATGGTATGTTGAGCCATTCCATCGACCTGAACTGCGACATGGGTGAAGGTATGGGTTCGGATGCCGCTGTTTTTCCTTTTATCAGTTCGGCTAATATTGCCTGTGGCGGTCACGCAGGCAACGATGATACGATGCGCCGGACGGTGGAATTGGCTATGCAGCAAGGGGTGGCCGTCGGCGCCCATCCTTCTTACCCGGACAGCGCGAATTTCGGGCGGATCGATATATTGGGAGCCGGTGTTAGTCTGGAAGAGCTGCCGGATATTATCAGCGGGCAACTGCATCGGCTGCAGGTAGTGTGCCGGGAATTCGGCGTCCGGCTGCGGCATGTGAAACCACATGGTGCATTGTACAACCGGGCGGCGAGGGACGCGGCTGTAAGTGGTGTGATTGGCCGGGTAATACTTGACTTCGATCCTTCCTTATTGTTATACGGGCTCAGCGGAAGTGAAATGCAACGGCAGGCCGATGAGGTGGGCCTGCGTTTTATCAGTGAAGTTTTTGCCGATAGGACATACAGGCCGGATGGCAGTCTGACGCCCCGGACGGAGCCGCATGCCCTGATCGAAGATCCAACGCAGACAGTACGGCAGGTGTTGAAGATGGTGAAGGAGGGGAGGGTGGATGTTTACACACGGGATGGAGTAAGTGCCGGGGAAGTTGAGCTTGCGGCAGAGACGGTGTGTTTGCATGGGGATGGGGATCATGCGGCGGAGTTTGCGGAAATGATCCGGGCTGGCCTGCTGCGGGAAGGGATAGAGATACGGGCGCCGTTTTGATTGAAGGATTTTTTGTATGTGGAAAATACTGGTTCCTGATTTTTATTCCTGTCGGTATCCCAGGCCCAAATATACCAATTGGGAATTCAATAGTATTTTGAACAACGCTTCCTGGTATCAAAAAACTACCTTTATATCCAATAACAGTCCCGTGTCGTGGGATGGGCAAAATTTTTACTAACATGACGGCTATTACGGATATACAAGAAGCCAATAATTTACTGGAACGCTTTGAAGGAGCTGCTGTTCAGGTCTGGATGTTTCATATCACGCACCGGCGATTAGCGATAAAGCTATCCCGAAAGGGGAATTATGAGGATATTATTTACCTCGCAGCGGTCCAATGTTCACATATTTCCGGTCCATTCTCCTGGGAAATGTCAGACTTAAAGATTCATTCGATCAAAGACAAGGAAACTGCGGTGATCACCACTACAATTGCTGATAGAAACTCCAGTTTCGAGCTGATATGTTTGGGCGGGTTTTCCTTGATCCAGGGGTCAGAAGAGGAGTTGGGAAAGATAATACAAGATTTTTATTGGGAATGATAGCGGATCATTCATAGGCTGATGGACAGAGGCTGAATTTACTTTAGCATTTCCTTTGCAATTTGAACGGGTTTTTCCCGTTCTTTGCTTGTTCCCACTTCAACTATAACGAATCGTTTTGCGCCAGGCCGGACTATGCCCGATTGGATAGCAGGCTGCTGCGTGCAATGCTGGGCGCGCGAAATGGGCGGACAGCGGTGCCCAGCCGAAACCCGGCGCGAACGTTATTTTTGACCTTTGAACAAGTAAAATCATGGCAGCAACAAGCGAGAACGGGAGGCCGGAAAGCCTTTACACGTATGATTCTTTTACCGGAGTGGGAAAACAGGCCCGTCCACCGAGGGAGCGGCATTTTCTATGGTGGTGCGCCGGCGCCTACCAGGACCTGCTAAAGGATTGCCCTTCGGAACAAACCAAATATGCCGGGCTGGGCGGGGTATTGCTGGCAACTTTTGCACTGGCGGCCTTATCGGCAGGTTATGCCATTTACAGCGTATTTAATGATCCGGTCTGGGCGGTGGTCTTTGCCATCGTGTGGGGGCTGATCATTTTCAATTTTGACCGTTTTTTGGTGTCGACGATGCGAAAGTATGGGGTTACCCGGCAGAAACAGCTGTGGATGGCGACGCCGAGAATTGCACTGGCCCTGCTCATCGGGTTTACTATCGCCAGGCCGCTGGAGCTGAAGATATTTGAAAAGGAGATTGATGTGCAGCTGACGGAAAACAGGCATAAGAAGATGCTGGCCAATGACAGCCTGCTGCAGGCGGAAAGCCGGTCGGCGCTGGAGACGGCACAGAAAGAAAGGGAGAGGCTGAGCCAAAGGCAGGCGGGCATCGAGGATACCCTGCACCGGCTGCAGCAGGCCTATGTGGCGGAGGCGGATGGCACGGGCGGTTCGCAGCGCCGGGGCATCGACAAGCTGACAAGGCTGAAGCAGGAAGCCTATGAGTCGGCCCTGCGGCAGTATGGGCCGGAACTGCAAAAGTTGGGGCAGCAGATCTATTACCAGGATAGCCTGATAAAAACAGCCAACGCCGGCCTGGAAATAAAAAACCGGTCCTATGAGGCACAGGTAACCGGTGACGTGGGATTCCTGGAACGGAACAAGGCGCTGTCGGACCTTTCCGCGCGGGAAAGCAGCGTATTCTGGACGAGCTTACTGATCTCCCTCTTGATCATCCTGATCGAAACGGGGCCCGTCCTTTCCAAACTGATCATGAACACAGGGCCTTATGACCTGGCCCTGGCGGGAATCGAGCTGAAGCAGATGGCTGCGGCCGAAGAAGACATGCGCCGGGACAAGGAATTGGTAAAAGAAAAGAAAACAGCCATTTACGGGCAGAAAAAAGAAATGACGGCGGAGCTGTTGCAGAAGCTGGCCGCGCTGCAGAAAAAGCATGTACATGAAGAGTTGGATCAGTGGGAGAAAGGGGAAGATACAATACCGGGACGAATGCCGCTGGGAGATGTGACGCGGCGTATCCGGCAGCGCTATGATTTCCGCGAGGAGGACGTGTTGTAGGGGCGCCAGCGAGCGGGCGATCGGAACCGGGCGCCGCCGCGAGGCCTGGCCTGCGCCGCCGCCAAATTATTCCCGGCGGGCCTCCGTATTAATATAATTTTCAGCCAGGGCGGTGAGCAGATCGTCGGCTTCTTTTTCTTCGAACAGGGATAATTCCAGTATCTCTTCCATTTCGTCATATTCGAGGGTGCGGGCGTGCTGGGCCAGGCTTCCATAACTGGTGATCTCGTAGTGCTCCAGCTTCTGGGCAGCCACGATGATGCCGGCGTCACGGGTGGCGGTGCCTTTTTGAGTAGCGGTTATAACGTCTTCTGCCGCACGGGTAATACCCAGAACAGCTTCCGAGATCCGGGCTTCTGCGGGCTGTCCCATTTTTGTAAAGATAATCTCCAGCCGGCTGATTTGTTCGCGGGTATCATCGAGATGACTGGCAAGGACATTCTGCAATTTGAGCGAGGACGCGGCCTTTTTCAGAAGGGGCAATACCTGCAGCTGATGTTGTTCGGCCCCATATACCTCTTTTAATTCGTCCAGGAAAAGCTCTTCCAGTTTGGAGCCTGGCTGGTTTTGCATCGTTGTTTCCATATATCCTGTTTAGGAGTGAAAATAGCAGAATTGTGCCACTCTTTTGCGGCAAATTGGAGGGTCGATTAGAGTGGCCTGCCTTTTTCTATTATGAATGTAAAAACTCATATGGAAAATTTAAAGACCGAACCTATTAAAATAAGGATGGATGAAGGAACCGAAGAGTATTTGTTACAGGAAAAGGATCATGGAGACATGGTTGTATATGATATCTACCGAAAAGATCATTACCTGTTAACACTTGCCGGAGATGGCAGTATCTTGTTCATGAATTTCAACGCCGATGAAAAAGATAAGAAAATCTTCAAATTGTCTCACCTGAACAGTTTTATCGAAAAGATACAAGCTGCTTATTAACCTATCGGTCCCATTGCATGTAGAAATTTCCTCCCGGCGGGGAGGGAATTTTTTCCACAAAAAGATCAAAGCATTTCGTGCTTTTTCACTTTGTGTAAGGCACAGAAAGGAGGTTTTGCCGCCAATTCATTGAGTTTTTGGATGGTGACCTGGTCCGGGGGAGTAGGCAAGTCCAGGCGCTTGATCAGGCCGGGCTTAGTCCGCTTTGATTTTCCGGTATGAACTGTCATGTTGGATTCAGGTAGAAGAGTCGGCCAGGTGATTAGGTAATTCGTTGTTGTCATTAGAATAATGTTTTCAGTGCTATTAATAGTATATGGCTATAATATTCAAAAACAATACCAGCGGCACTGCTGATTGCAGCAAAACAAACGGGCAGAATTTTTTATAACATTACGCTAACCAAAAAATAATAAAAATTTACGTTTATATTAGACCTTTGATTATCATTCAATTCAAACTATTTGACCCAATAAGTTCTTGAGGAAGGGTACTATGATAAGGCTTGTGGCTATTATCGGCTGTAGTTGGCTGTGCCTGTATTCGTATGGCCAGGAGAAAGACAGCAGTATACACCGGAACAGGGGGCTCCGGAACAACAATATTTTTAAATTTTTTAGCAATTCCATCACCAAGGGACGGCCCGATTCCATAGCTATCGCCACAGCCCTGAACACGAAGAGTGAAACCCCCTTCAAACCTTATGAGGGAAAGGTCATCCGGCATATCTTTATCCGGGGGTATGGTTTTGAGCAGACATTCACCGACACTTCCCGGCGATTGCAGTATTTCGGTACGAAGGTGCTCAACCAGCTACACCGCAAAACCCGGGACTGGGTTATACGTAACAACCTGTTTATCAAAGAGAATACGCCGGTGAATGCCTTTAAGCTGGCGGATAACGAACGGTTGATCCGTAACCTCAACTTTATCCAGGACGCCCGTATCCTGGTAACCTATGTGCCGGAAAGTTCCGATTCGGTGGACCTGGTGGTCGTGGTCAAGGACCTGTTTTCCATCGGGGGCGCCATCGGCAGCCTGGGTTACCCGCCTTTCAGCATCCGGGGTAATGTCAGCGAAGCGAATTTCCTGGGAATGGGACAAAGAATACAGGTGGGTGTCAACCTGGAACAGAACCGGAACCCCAATTTTGGTCCTGAGCTGTTATACAGTAAGACGAATATCGGGGGCTCCTTTGTCAACGTGACGGCTTCTTATACCCAGATCAACAGCGATCTTTATCCCGGCACACCGGATGAAAGAGCCTGGTTCATCAGACTGGAACGCCCCCTATATTCGCCTTATGCACACCTGGCCGGCGGGTTCAATATTGGACATTTTGAGAACTTCAACGTGTATCACAATCCGGACAGCGTTTTTTATAAGTACAATTATCATACACATGACGGCTGGATAGGCTGGAACCTTGGTTCGGACCGGTTTCTCAGCAATACTGCGGTGCGGGACCGTAAATTCATCGCCTTCCGCTATTTCCGGAATGATTTTGACTCTGTCCCCCACCAGGTAGGAAAAAATAATTTCAATTTCCGGTTTAACAACCGGGAAGCAGCATTGGCCTCGTTTACCTTCTTCCGGCAGGACTTTTATAAGACCAACTATATTTATGGTTTTGGTAATACGGAGGATATTCCAATCGGTTACAATGTGGCGTTCACCGGCGGATGGTACAGGCAATTATACCTGGACAGGCCTTACACGGGGGTAGACGCAAATGGGTTCTCGGTTACAAAAGGAGGTGCGTTTATCCAATATTTCCTGCGGAGCGGTACTTATCTGAGACGAGGTAAATTCGAGGACGCGAGTGCGTTGATCGGCGCCAGCTATTATAGTCCATTGTTTGTTTTCAGCGCCGTAAAGATCAGGCAATATGTCAATTTCAGCTATACCCGGCAGTTCAACCGCCTGGGTACTGATCCGTTGACAATAAACAATGTTTTCGGGCTGCGTTATTTTAACGGCGACTCTACGTTCGGCTCTCAGCGGCTGACCCTGCATTCGGAAACGACCTTCTTCCTCAATTACAAGCTATTGGGTTTCAAGTTTGCGCCTTTTGCGTTTGGAGATCTGTCCCTGCTGACTCCGGATGAGGAAAAATTTGATAAGTCTTCTCTTTACCATGGTATAGGAGCGGGTATGCGGGCTCGTAATGAAAACCTTGTCTTCAATACCATCGAGTTCCGGATGGTTTATTTTCCCAGAAAGACGATGCAGAACAATTCCTTTAAGATCATGATCAATACCGGCATTCAATTCCGGTACAATAACACCTATGTCAGACAGCCGGATGTCATTTACCTGAATACGGACGGGTTAAATAGTATTTATTAACCAACTGCCAGTTCGTCGCGGGAGACCTTCACCGAGGGTGTAGGAGTCACCGAGCGCCAGATAGGAGTGCATCGGCGCCTATTAATTTTGAGGCTGGCCGCCGCCTTGAACGCCTTCTATGTTGTCTCTTTCACCTTTCAGGTTTTTACGTTTGAAGAGGGCCATATCGAACTTACCGAAGCGCCAGTTAAACTGGAGACGGAAGAACTGGGGATCTCTTCTGCGGGTCGCTTCCTGGGTGAAGTTGGAAGAGTTGATAAACACGTCGTTAACGCGGGTGCGGAAGATGTCGTTCACGCTGAGGGTAAGGGAAGCTGCTTTGTTTTTCAGGAACTCATAACGCAGGGCTGCATCCACACCGCCGGTGGGTTTGGAATATCCCTGGGCATTGCCGCTGCTGTTGTTACCGCCAAAACCACGACCACCACCGCCACTGTTGCCATTGCTGGCGCTGCCGCCCGGGGGCAGGACTGTTTTCGAGGTATAATCCCCGGATAACTGCAGGGTAAGGGCTTTTGTCAGCTTGAAACTGTTGTTGAGCTTACCGAACCAACTCCAGGTTTGAGGCTGGGAAGGAACAGCAAACTTTCCCGTGTCCAGCGTATTGATATGCGAGGTGAAGATATTGATGTTGCTCGTCAGATCCCACCATTTGGTGATGGCATTACGTCCGATCAATTCAAAGCCCCCTACAAAGCTGGACTTGGCATTGATATAAGTATTGATGATCACCGGGAGCTTGGTTATCGGATTGACACCCTGAACAGGATCACGGGTGATCAGATCGGTAGTATATTTATAATATACGGAGGCCAGGAAGCTGTTGTTGCCGGAATAAGTCTTCTGGTAACCCATTTCGAAGGAATTGGTGAACTGCGGTTTCAAGTTGGGGTTACCCCTGCTCAGGTTAAGCGAGTCGGAATAATCGGTGAAGGGAAACAGCTGAAAGAAATTGGGCCGGTCGATCCTGCGGGTATAGTTGAAGGAGAGGTCCTGGTCCCCGCCCAGCTTTTGCGTCAAAAAGACGCTGGGGAAAAGGCTGACCGGGAATTTATTGCTGAATTGCCCGACAGCAGGAAACTGCTGACCGCTGGCGTCAACGTTCGTAAAATGCTGGGTGCCCTTATAGTCTGAACTTTCCGCGCGCAACCCCAGCTGATAGGTAAAGTTATCGATGGCATTAGAGTAGGTGGCATAACCGGCAAACACCCTGTCCCGGTAAGTATAATTTGAAGACAGCAGCTGGTTAAGGACAAACTGGTTGTTGCTGTTCAGCGTGTCAATGTTATTGATGCTGGTATTGTTACGGATAGCGATACGGCCACCGGCTTCGAATTTGGATTTCTCTCCGAGGGGCAGCGTATAGTCCGCTTGTGCAGTAAAGAATTTGTTGTCACCGTTGCCTATTTGCTGTTGCAGATAGGTGCTTGTCTGGGGACCATTCTTGTCGGCATGTATTTCCGAGGTGATGAGGTTGTAGTTGTCATTAGACCCCTGGCTATAGTTGACATCGGCCGTCAGTTCTTCTCCTGCCTTGGGGAAAGTATGCTTAAAGCTTAACATCGCCCCATGGTTATTAAAATGGGAGGATGAAGTGGATAATCTTCTGGTGTAGGATGATACAGGTCCTGAAGCCAGTGAATCGGTCGTATATAGATCACTGTTCGTATAAGGTTCGAACGTACCGTGAACGATATTACCCGCGAGAGAAATGGTATTGCGATTGTCGATGAGGTAGTCCAGGCCGCCTCTGCCAAAGGCAAAATATCCTTTGTTGACATTATAGTCGGCCTGGCTCAGGGTACTCCTGGAGGCAGGAATGCCAGGGCTGGTCGCGGTAGGGGGGACGCTGTCGAAAAAACTATAACGATCGGTTTGACCGGTAGCGATGCTTTTGCGTTGATTAAAGTTCCCGTTAAGAAAAAAATTGACCTTACCCTGCTTGACGTTGAGGTCGGCGCCCAGGTTCATCCTGCCGCGCTGGTCGACACCGGCGCGAAGATTACCATTGTAGCCCGCCCTGCGGTTCTTTTTGAGAACGATGTTGAGAATACCTGAAGTGCCACCCGAAGCGTCATACTTTGCGCCGGGGTTTGTGATGATCTCAACGCTCTGAATAGCATCGGCCGGGATCTGGTCGAGGGTCAGCGTAGTGGGACGGCCGTCTACGAAGATGGTCGGCGTACTGTTGCGGAGGGTAACGTTGCCGTCGATGTCCACTTGTACCGAGGGAACGTTCTTCATGACGTCTGTACCGGTACCGCCCTGGGCGGAGATGTCTTTTTCGACATTGTATACCTTACGGTCGACGCCCATCGTGATAAGGGGCTTGGATGCCGTCACAGTCACCGAGGCCAGGCTTTGTGCATCCTGGGTCAGCTTAATATTACCCAGGTCCTTATCGACCGCGTTGATGGCTTGTTGGGCATTGGCCATATTGGGCTGGCCTTCGCTATTGGCATTACCTGCACCGCCGCCTGCTGCGCCTGCGGCCCCTCTCAAACCTTTGAGGTCGAAGGCTAGTTTCTGGTCATAAGGGGTATAACCGATGGCGGTGATGACGAGGCGGAAATTGCCGAAAATGGGAAGGTTTTCCAGGCTGAATTCACCGTTGCGACGGGTTATCATGCCGGAAATAACGGTGTCTTTACGGGAGTGTGATACGGTATCGAATTTACTTTGAAGCAATTGGATTGAAACACCATCCATTCCTTTACCGGTTTTGGCATCCACGACCTTACCATAGAAGTGACCAATGGCCGGGGCCTGTCCACCCAAACCTCTCCTGCCGCCGACACCTGCACCAGGTAGCTGGGCAAGACCGGCCAATGATAATGCCATAACTACAAACAAAAGCCAAGTTTTTCTCATTAGTTTTTAATTTCCTTTCTGTTTGCAAAAGTCAGGTTAAAAGTTTTGGCAAAATCTTCCAATCTGTACAAACGGCATAAATTAAATGCAGAAGGGCTAATAAAAGCCGGGTTATTTCATCAGCAGCGTAAGCATGATCTGCAGCAGGCCGATCAGGAAGCCCAGCACTGCGCCGATGATCTCTACAAAGCGGAATTCTTTTGTAAGGAATTGATTCAGCATAGATTCCAGCTTGTCGGAGGAAAATGCAGCGATCTTGTCGACTACTATTTGTTCGAGGTCAAGGTCATTGCGGAGATTGGCGACATAGTTCTTCATGATGACCGGGAAAAGTTCTTCCAGCTCTTTCATGAAAACGGCTTTCAGTTGATTGATGGTCTTATCGCCGATGAACATGGCGATCATGGGTATACTTTCCTTGAGTTTGTTGCGAAGGAAATTATCGATATGCTCTTCCGCCAGGGGCAGAATGCGGCGGACGTTGTCAGGATTGGTAATGGTTTGTTCGATGTCGCCGAAGGAAAGGAGTTCCTGGCCGACTATTTTACCCAGGCTTTCGGCTATTTGCCTTTGTCTTTTGGGGAAAACGCCATGCAGGGTGAAGCCAAGTATCCTTTTGGGATTACGGGGATGGAAGAGGAGCTTGAGGGCCATCCAGATAGTGAGCCAGTGGATAAAAGCGGAAATAAAGGGGATGGTATAGAGCCACCAGGCTAATTTGGTCATACATTACGTTTATATGAAAAAAGAGGCCATTTATGACCTCTTTTTTTATCTTATGATTTTGCAAGGCCTTGCCTTGCGGGGGGTGGATGATGGGGTTCGAACCCACGACCCTCAGAACCACAATCTGATGCTCTAACCAACTGAGCTACAACCACCAGTTGAAACGCGAAATTAGGATAATTTGGATTTCCTTCACCTTCAAAAACATTGTTGAAAATTTTTTGTAATAGCATATGGAATAAGGTGAGTTGCCACTCATCCAAACCGGGCTCCGGCCCGGTGCCCGAAGGGCAGACATTAGCGCGATGAGTGGTGAGGCGGTAAATTTTCAAAAACGCCTCACCACTCATCAAAATCTGGAAAAGAGGGTGTTAATATTGAGCTTTTCCGACAACATACCATTATATTTATCGTTATTTTTGAATAGATATGCAAAAAGTGCTTAAGAATATGATCAATAAAAGAAATCTGCCGATTCTCCTGCTGATCCTGGGAGGAGGGGTTTTTGTCGCTTTCCGTACCTTGGGAATTGGAAATAATCCACCGACGAAATACGAAAGGATCCTGCTCAACGTCGGGACTATGCTGGAACAGATCCACTACAGTCCAAAAGCTATTGATGACAAATTCTCCAAAGAGGTATTCGACAAATACATGGGGGATATCGATGCGGAAAAGGACGTTTTGCTACAGCCGGACGTGGATGCCCTGAATGCTAAATTCGGGACGCAAATAGATGACGAGATCCTGGGAACGGCTCATGTGCAGTTCGTACCGGCCGTTACCGAAGTATTTAAGAAGCGGCTGGCTGAAACGGAAGCCGTCTACAAGGATATCCTTTCCAAACCTTTCGAGTTTACAAAGGACGAGGATTTTGATCAGAATTATGACAAGATGAAGTTTCCGCGCACGGAAGCAGACCGGCGGGAAGCCTGGCGCAAGCGCCTGAAATTCCTGACGCTGGAACGTTATTCCGAGCTGATGGACCAGCAGGAAGCCAATAAGGGCAAAAAGGACTTTGTAGCCCGCAGCAATGAAGACCTTGAGAAAGATGCCCGGGCCCGAACGCTGAAGATCATGGATCGTATTTACGAGCGGCTGAAGGTAAAAGTGACGGACGACGATCGCTTCAATATGTTCGTGCAGAGCATCGTCCAGTCGATGGACCCGCACACCGATTATTTCCCGCCGGTAGAAAAAAGATATTTTGACGAACAGATGAGTGGTCATTTCTTTGGTATTGGCGCCTCATTGAAAGATGAAGACGGCAATATCAAGATCGGCAGCCTGGTTACGGGCAGCCCCGCCTGGAAGTCCGGGAAAGTCGCCGTGGGGGATATTATCCTGAAGGTGGCGCAGGGCAGCCAGGAGCCGGCGGAACTTACCGGATTTTTTGTCGAGGATGCCATTAAAGTGATCCGCGGCAGCAAGGGCACAGAAGTGCGTTTGTGGCTGAAGAAGGCGGATGGCTCGATACAGGTCATTTCGCTGATCCGGGACGAGATCGTACAGGATGAGCTGACCTTCGCCCGCAGCGCCATTGTCAATTCGAGCAAGGGCAAGATCGGGTATATCTATCTGCCCGAGTTTTATGCCGACTTTGACAATCCCAAAGGCAGCCGTTGCAGCATTGACGTAGCCAAAGAGATCCTAAAGCTAAAAGAGCAGAAAGTGGACGGTATCGTACTGGACCTGCGCAATAATGGCGGCGGCTCTTTGTATGACGTAGTACAGATGGCTGGTTTCTTTGTCGAGCAGGGACCGATCGTTCAGGTTAGGGATCGCGACGGTAAATCACAAGTGCTGCCCGATCATGACAAAAGCGTATTGTATGACGGACCTTTTGCCGTAATGGTGAACGAGCTCAGCGCTTCGGCCTCAGAAATATTTGCCGCTGCCATACAGGATTATCACCGTGGTGTGATCATCGGCAGCACGTCTACCTATGGTAAGGGAACGGTACAGCGGAACATCGGTCTCGACAAATCGATGAATTTCATGGTCGATCCCAATAGTGAACTGGGTACGATCAAGCTGACCCTGCAGAAATTCTACCGCATCAACGGCGGGTCGACGCAACTTCGGGGAGTCGCTTCGGATGTCGTATTACCGGATATCTATCCTGATATCTATGAGTATGCCAAATTCAGGGAAAAGGACAATCCGGATGCATTGCCCTGGGATGAGATACAGAAAGCAGACTATGCACCCTGGAAATATGCCTATGACATCAACGTGATCAAAGGAATGAGTGCTGAGCGGCTAAAGAATAACTCAGCCTTTAACCTGATCCATCAGGACGAGGAATGGTTGAATAAGGAAAAGGACAAGGTCTATCCGCTGAACGTGCAGAAATACCGGGACGAGCAGAAGCAGCTGAAGTCTACTTACAAACAGATCGAGACCCTGAGTAAGCTGACATCCGGCAGTGAACTGAATGTTCAGGCTTTACCGCAGGACGTCCACAAGTATGATGATGACAAGAATAAGGGTGATCGCTTTCAGCAATGGTTGAAGGATAAAAAGACTGATGTGTGGCTGGGAGAGACGGTCAATGTCTTAGATGATATGATTACGCAAAAGAACCTGGTTTATAATAAATAAAGTAATTGAAAGCGGCCGCTGGTCGATAGTGAATTTGGATGGGCGCCTAGTCGGCGTCCATCTTTTTTTGTACAAGCCCGGTAATGACGAGCCCTAATATGGCGACGAGACCGAGAGATACCTGTAAATTGAACCGGTGCGCAATAAACCCGATGAAAGGAGGACCGAAAAGAAAGCCCATATAACCAAAGGTAGAAACGGCGGCAATAGCAACACCAGGGGACAGGACTTTACTACGGCCGGCGGCACTGTAAACGAGAGGAACAATAGAAGATACACCGGCGCCGACCAACATAAAACCGATGGTGGCGGGCACCACCCGGGGAAAGCTGATGGCTATCAACAAGCCCAGTGCCGTCAGCAAGCCGCTGAATTGCAGGATCGCCTTCATTCCCCATCGGGTGGTCAGCCAGTCGCCCAGAAACCTTCCGGAAGCCATTGTGGACATAAAGGCCGTCAGACCAAGGCCTAAAAGCGCTTTGGGTGGATGAACGATCTTGAGGAAATAGACATTACTCCAATCGAACATGGAGCCTTCGCACATCATGGAACAAAACGCAATGAACCCCAGTTTGATCAGCGAGCGGTCGGGTTTAGCGAAGATGGGTTGGTTGCTATTCGCAAAAGCATCTTCCAGCAGCAAGCGGGAAGAAAAGAAGCCGATAATGAGGAAGGCAAGCGACGTTATCACCAGGAAATGCTGCCAGGGTACCCAGCCGAGGCTAATAAAGAAACCACCCAGGAAGGCGCCGGAAAATCCGGCCAAACTCCACAGACCATGATAGGATGCCATGATGGATCGGCCGTAAAGCGCTTCGGTACCGATGGCTTGGGTATTGATGGAAATATTGAGCAGATTACCGCCCATGCCGAAAATAAAAAGACAAATTACTAACTGCCAGACCGCGGTTACCCCGCCTATTACCGGTAAAGTACAGGCATAGAGAATGGCAGCGGCAAAAGCGATGGGACGGCTGCCAAATTTGGCAACCAGCCAGCCTGCCAGGGGTAGGGAAGCCATCAGGCCTGAAGGCAAGGCAAGCAGGATGGCGCCGAGCGCCCGATCGTCGAGGTGAAATTTCTGCTGGATTGTAGCGATACGGGAGGTCCAGCTGGAAAAACAAAGTCCGGCCAGAAAAAAGAAAGAACTCACCGCAATGCGGTGGACCCGTCGCGGCGGTAATGATTGAAGGAAGTTCATTTAAAGGTATCTCTCCTGCAAAATACGCATATGATGAGCGACGTGGCCGGGGATAATAAAACCCAGGGTAAAACCATTCAACGGACGGCCATTGGCTTCGCCGGTAAAACAGAGTTGTTCGTCTGATAAAGATTCGTACAGGTACCCGGTGGCTTCGCGTACCGCCTTGAATTCTTCGAGCAGGTCTTTCCAGCGGCGCCCGCTGCCTCCTGCCTGAACGGCCCAGGTATTCTCATCGAAACCGGGAAGGGGAGAAGCGTCCTTACGGGAGAAGGTGAGAGCCCGGTAAGTAAAAACCCGCTCGGCATCGATGATATGCTGCAGCATTTCCCGGATTGTCCATTTCCCTTCGGCGTAAGCAAAATCGAATTTTTTGCGCGGGATACTTTCTACGAATTTGCGGAATTGTTTGGTGTTTTTGCGGATGGCCTCGCGAAAGTCTTCTTCTTTGATCAAATTGATATAGCCCTGGTAGAACTCGGCGGGGATGATCTCTGACTTAGGAATCATGCTATGGTGTTTGTATAAAAGTAAAAAAAAGACCGCTTAAGCGGCCTTTTTTATTTTATCCTTTAATTTTTTAGTCTTTTCTGTTCTTCAGGCTTGATCTTTCCTGTTTTTGGGGCGCGGTATTCAGCGTAGAAGCCATTTTCAGGGCTGCGTAGGCATTGATGACGCCGCCGGAAGTAGAAAGCTCTGTCATGTTTACCTGGTGGTCTTCGGAACCGGGTCTCTTCACTTTAGCCGCCAGGTGAACAGATGATTTTTCGATGCAATATTTTACCTGCTGTGGAGTCAGGTTGGGATAGTATTCGAGGATAAGAGCAGCTACACCGGTAACAACAGGGGCGGCCATACTCGTACCCTGGAGATTGCCGTATTTATTTCCACCCGGGAGGGAGGAGTAGATGCGGGTACCGGGAGCAAATACATCCACTTCTTTTTTGCCATAGTTGGAAAAAGAGGCGGTATAACTTTCGAAACCGGGCTCGGCAAGCGGGTCGCTGCTGGCGCCAACAGTGATCCAGTTGGATGCAACATAAGTGGAGTGCCGGAAATCAGGATTCGGGAAATTATCGGTGGTGTCAACGTCAGCAGCGTCATTACCTGCGGCGTGGACCAGTAAGACTCCCTTACTTTCTGCGTATTTGACGGCAGAGTCTACCCAGCTTTTCTCCGGGGACAGGTTTTTTCCAAAGCTCATGTTGATGACTTTCGCGCCATTGTCGACGGCATAACGAATAGCCAGGGCGATGTCTTTATCGTGCTCATCCCCGTTGGGTACGGCGCGGATCATCATGATGCGAACGTTGTCGGCAACGCCGTCCATGCCTATGCCATTTCCCCTTTCAGCGCCGATAATACCGGTTACATGGGTACCGTGCATGGGGTCGCCGGCCATTACATCATTGTTACCGTAGTAGCGGTCGTTAATATCGGCTTCATTATCCTGTACGATCTCTTTGCGATTGTCTTTTGGGGGAGTTGTTTTAGCCGCAGCCTTTCTTTCCTCCTGGTCTACCTGCTCGGTGAAATCGGAGATGAAGGCCTTGTTGGTCATGTCCATGATCTTATTGGCCTTGAACAGGTAGAGTATCCATGCTTTGGCCCTTTTAATTTCGGTAGTCCGGGTCTGAAACGTATCCAGGTCATTACCGGTATATTCCACTTTTCCCATAGCCTCGCTGAGGATGCTATCGCTCTTGATGGAATTTTCGAGGGCGTTATGCAGCATAACGATGTCGATGGGACCATCGGCGCTTTCACCCATGATAGTCTTACGGGCTTTCAGCCACATGTGATAATATTCTTTGTCGTCGGAGCTGAGGGCTGCGGTGTCCAGGCCGGCTACGTCGAATTTTTCTTTAAAACCATAGTAGACCCGGGCTTCTTCCTGGGAATCGTCTTTTACATCGCGCCCGTCTTTACCGCCTATAAAATTCCAGCCGTGGATATCGTCGACATACCCGTTGTGATCATCGTCGATGCCATTACCGGGTATTTCTTTGGGGTTGGTCCAGAGAATGCTTTTCAGGTCTTCATGGAGGGTGTCAACGCCGGAATCAATAACGGCAACGAGGACCGTCTTACTTTTTAATTTCTTTGTTTTAGCAAATTCATAGGCCTTATTGACACTGATACCATAAAACCCGTCTTTTTCTTTATCGAGTAAGTGCCAGCCTTTTGGCAGTTCGGTTTTGGCGGAAGTACCCTGGGCAAGTATCGTCAGCGGCAAGCATCCAATGAGGACTAGACTTAACCATCCTTTCAAGCGACAAATCATTGTTTTTTTCGTTTTTAGTTTTGCAGGTGAAACCAGCAGCGGCGGCTCCCCAGATCATAGTTTAAACATGAAAATAAGAAAAACCTGTGCCTCCCGGGCCATAAATTACAGGAATGGCCTTATTAAGATGTTAAAATTACCGGTTCAGCTATTGTTTTTCCAAACTCAGCTTTAATTCTACCCTTCGGTTGGCCGCCTTTCCATGCAGGGTTCTGTTATCCGCGATGGGTTTTTGCTGGCCGAAACCCGTGGCTGTCAGTCTTGTTCCGGATATGCCTTTAGTCACCAGGAAGCTTTTAACAGCCTCTGCCCGTTTTTGTGATAACACGAGGTTTTTCGCAGGGTTGCCGGAGTTGTCCGTATAGCCTTCGATTGCCAGGTCCCATTCCGGGTGGGTCTGCAGGAGATCAGCCAGTTGGCTGAGTGCTGTATAAGAGCTGTCTGTCAACCGATCACTGGCTGAATTGAACAGGATATTGTGCGCGATGTAATTGATTTGCTCGGTCGCTTCTTTCTTAATTTCTTTTACGACGGGGCAGCCCTGGTTTTCAGCGGTTCCTGCGCTATCCGGGCATTTGTCTTCTTCGTCGTTGATGCCATCTCCGTCTCTATCGGGAATAGGGCAGCCATTGTAGCGACCCAGGCCTGCCTGATGGGGACATTTATCTTCTTCGTCATTGACGCCGTCGCCATCGCTATCCGGAATGGGACAACCGTTGTAGCGGGCCACGCCAGCCAGGTTTTTACAGGAGTCGTGTTCGTCGTCGATGCCGTCGTGGTCGCTGTCAGGGACGGGACAGCCATGCCAGGCCGCCTTACCCGGTATCAGCGGACATTGATCCTGGTCATCCGTGACACCGTCCTTATCCGTATCCTTTTTCTTTGGCGGCGGCGGAGTGCCGGAGGAGGCAAGCCAGATGCCGACGGAGGCGCCAATCACCTGGTGGTGAAAGGTGCCCGTATATGGGGCCTTGTAGAAACTGGTCAGGCCCTGACTGAAATACGCGCTGAACATGACGTTGCCGAGCTCGAACCCGGCGCGTCCGTTCAGGCCGAGGTCGAATGTCTTGTACGAATCCGGTGTTTTTCCTACGGTGACCGGATTTGTCTGGCTGCTGTATTTGTGCGTGCTGGAAGTCAGACTTTCCCTGGTGATATTGCCGGAGTAGATAAAACTGACGTAGGGACCGGCACTGAGGAAGAAACTGCTTTTATGATTAGAAGTAAGGGGGATCTTATAGGTCAGGTTCAGGGGTATCTCGATATAGTTGAGATTGAGCGTTTGTTTGTTGTAAACGGTATCGGTGATCAGGCTGGTCAGGGAGTCGTTGTTCTTGTAGTATTTGCGGCCCTTGGTAGTATAGATCAGGGCTGGTTGAAAGAAAAGGCCGGAGCGACCGATGGGCACTTCCAGGATAACTCCGAGCTGGAAACCGGAACGGGAGCTCTGAAAGGGTTTTACGGTGCTATCCCAGCCAGGTAGATTGTTGGTTTCTAAAACTTTAGATGAATGAATCCCACCCAGCAGGCCTAATCTTACCTGGGCTTGCATGCTCATATAGCTGCCGATGGCCAGAAATAATAAGAATACCCTTTTTTTCAAAACTGCAGAGAATGCATTGGTGCCGGCGGCTTTCATGATATATCGGGATCTATCGCGTTATAACGTCTAATCCGGGGGATTATTTTGTCTCCATGTCTGGCAGTCAATTTAAATATTAAATTTTATCCCTTGAGCCAGAGGCAATTGAGTAGAATAATTGATGGTGTTGGTCTGACGGCGCATATAGGCTTTCCAGGCGTCGCTGCCACTTTCCCGGCCGCCGCCGGTTTCTTTTTCTCCGCCAAAAGCGCCGCCTATTTCCGCCCCGGAAGTGCCGATGTTAACGTTGGCGATGCCGCAGTCGCTGCCGGCAGCAGAAAGGAATTGTTCGGCCTCCCGGAGATTGAGGGTCATGATGGAGGAAGAGAGGCCCTGGGGGACGCCGTTCTGGATGGCTATAGCTTCCTCGATAGATTTATATTTCAGGAGATAGAGGATGGGCGCGAAAGTTTCCTGGCTGACGATGGGATAAGCCGGGTCCGCCTCGGCAAAACAGGGGCGGACATAACAGCCGCTTTCAAAGCCGTCGCCGGTGAGCACTTCGCCTTCAATGAGGAAGCGGCAACCCTGCTGTTTGCCGGTTGTTATGGCCTGGAGATAATTGTTTACGGCATCTTTGTCGATGAGCGGGCCGACGTGATTGTTCTCGTCGAGGGGATTGCCGATATGAAGCTGGCGATAGACCGTACTGAGTTTTTCTTTTACTTTATCATAAACGTCTTCATGAATAATGAGGCGGCGGGTGCTGGTACAGCGTTGGCCGGCTGTGCCTACAGCGCCGAAGACGGCGCCGGGTATGGCAATATTCAGGTCGGCATTACCGGAGATAATGATGGCGTTGTTCCCTCCCAGCTCGAGCAGGGCTTTACCCAGACGGGCTGCAACGGCAGTGCCGACTGCTTTGCCCATACGGGTAGAACCCGTGGCGGAAAGCAGGGGAATGCGGGAGTCGGCGGCGAGCCATTCGCCGGTTTCACGTCCGCCGGTGACAAGCCCGCTGACGCCCTCCGGAACATTATTGGCGGCGAATACAGAAGCTGCGATAGATTGGCAGGCGAGGGCGCAGAGCGGGGTTTTTTCAGATGGCTTCCAGATGCAGGTGTTACCGCATACCCAGGCGATCATGCTATTCCAGCTCCAGACAGCGACGGGGAAATTAAATGCGGAAATGATGCCGACGACACCCAGCGGATGCCATTGTTCGTACATACGGTGGGCGGGGCGCTCGCTGTGCATGGTTAATCCGTGCAGCTGGCGGGAGAGACCAACGGCGAAGTCGCAGATATCGATCATTTCCTGGACTTCTCCATATCCTTCCTGCAGGCTTTTGCCCATCTCGTAGGAGACGAGCTGACCAAGCGCCTGCTTATTCCGTCTCAGCGATTCGCCGATCTGGCGGACTACCTCGCCGCGGCGGGGAGCGGGCCAAAGCCGCCATTCCACAAAGGCTTTCTGCGCTGCCTTCACGACTGTCTCATATCCTGCGGTATCAGTGGAAATAACGGAGGCGATGAGCTTGCCATCGACGGGGGAAAAGGATTCGAGAACCGCATTCCTGGAAGAAAACCATTTCCCACCGGTGGAAGTCCCCTCATTTTCAGGGAGAATATTCAATTGTTGGAGAAATTTCATAAAAATTGCTTGCGATCTTTTGACGATCACAAGCAATTTAGGAAAAACTAACCACTAACCAGTGGCCTCAACCTTAACTTAAAATCTACTATGAAAAACTGGTCTTATACCGGTATCTACCTTACCGGCAATAAGTAATACGCAAAAGGGGATGAGGAGGTTGTGTCCGGTTGAGGGCGGAAATGTTAAAGCGGCGGTTTTGTGCCGGTTGGCCTGGAAATGTTAATGACTAGCTCAATTTATTCTCCATGGCTGCAAAAAAACTCTCGCTGTAACTAACGCCAACGGGTATTTCTTTATCGGCTATTTTGATCTTGCTTTTGCTGATGTGTTCGATCTTGCTGATGGGCACGATATAACTTCGGTGGGCGCGGATGAACTCCCGGGCCGGAAGTTTCTGGGCGATGGTCTTCAGGGTCATCAGGGTAAGGATGGCTTTACCCGGGAGATAGATCTTGATATAATCGTCGAGGCCTTCGATATAGAGTATTTCTTTCAGGTTGACTTTGACCATCTGGTAGTCTGATTTGACGAAGATATAACCGTCTTGCAATTCCTGGCTGGTGAGGTAATCGACGTATTCCTTGGCTTTATAGACGGATTTGAGGAAGCGGTCGTATTCGATGGGTTTTAGCAGGTAGTCGATGGCATCGACGTTGAATCCTTCCACGGCATATTCGCTGAAAGCGGTAGTGAATACGACGGCGGTGTTTTTTTTATTGACAATGCGGGAGAATTCTATACCGTTGATATCGGGCATTTGAATGTCGAGGAAGAGGATGTCTACGGGGGCCGTGTCCATCAGTTTCTGGGCTTCGAAAGGGTCGGTAAAAACGCCTTTCAGATCGAGGAAATAAATCTTGGCGATGTATTTTTTCAACACTTCGAGCGCCAGGGGCTCGTCATCGATGGCTATACATGTTAACATTATACCGGAATTTTTAAATGAACGGAAAACTCGCCTGTCTTGTCCTCAATATTCAGTTGATAGCGGTCCTCATAGAACAGGTCGAGCCGGCGTCGGGTATTGCTGATGCCTATGCCTGTATTGTCAGCTCCTTTTAGCGAGGTATTGATATGTTTCTGGTTGCAGATACGAAAGTACAACCATTCTTTATTTATTTCCAATTCTATCCGGATGGGTGACCGTTCCCGGGTGCTGATGCCGTATTTGAAGGCGTTTTCAATAAAAGGCAGCAGCAGGAGCGGAGCGATCTGCCGCAGGGTGGGGTCGCCTTTGATCTCGAAGTCGATGATGGTCTTGTCGGTGAGCCGCATTTTTTGCAGCTCGATGTAGTGCGAGGTGAACAGGATCTCTTTTTCGAGGGTAACCAGGTCATTACGGGCTTCAGTGAGGACATAACGCATGATGCTGGACAGTTTCATGACGGCGGCAGCAGTGTATTCCGACTGGGCGGAGGCAAGGGCGTAGATATTGTTCAGGGTATTAAAAAGGAAATGAGGGTTGATCTGTGCCTTCAGGAAGGACAGTTCGGCTTTTAATTTTTCGTTGGCAATCTCTTTGTTCCGTTGCTCGGAGCTAAGCCATTGGTTGATGACTTTGAGGCCCGTGCTAAAAACGAATACCAGCAGGAAGACGGCTATATTGCCTGAATGAACCAGGGGACGGACCCTGGGCGGTCCCGGGCGTGGCGGCAGATTAGGGTTAGGCCCGATGGGGCCGAATAGGGCGTGATAAATGCGGGGCATACACCCGTAGAAGATCAGCAGGGCAAGAATGAGCAGGCTATAACCCAGGAACTTCTTCTGGTCGAGCAGTCTGGGAATAATGAGATAGGTATTCAGGTAATAAAAGGCAATAATGAACAGGTTGTTCACTATAAAAAAGGTCGTCATGTTCCTTGGCTCGAAAAAAGAGTCGCCCTGGGGGCGGGGATAAAAGGCAAAGGGCAGCATGAGGAAGCATGCCCAGGCTGCAATATGGATAACGATCTGTACGGTTAACTTCTTCAAATTCTTTTATTGACTGGATCAAATCTAGGAGGGAATCGGGGGATTGGTCGAATTATTAGATGAATGGGGGTATAAATAGGCCGAGCGGACCTGTGGTCCGCCCGGCTGGATGAATGATTAGAGCGATTAAAAATTGAACGCAAGCTTGGTGAACATACGCATGCCATCGAAACCCATCTGCACAGAATCCCAGGCGCCGCCGGTCTGGCTATCGTTCCATGAATTATAACGGGCGCCTTTCGTGATGGCGAAGTCCGGGTGGACATTGAATATATTGTCCACACCTGCGAACAGGGTAGTGGTACGGGACAGTTTGACCGTTACGTAAGCGTCGGTGGTCGCTTTCCCGCTGTAGTCGTAGGCTTCCCGTATGACCGATTTTCCATCGTCTGTCTGTACGTAGGGATCCCAGCCCTGTCCCTGGTCGGAGATGCCGGCAGATCCGGGGCCGCCTGGCGTTGCACCGGGCAGGCTGGCTGATCCGGAACCAAAAGTAGTGAGCTTGCCGAACCAGGTGAGGCGGCCGCCGATGCCTACTCTGCCTACACTGTATTCCAGCAGGAAGGAAGCTTTATTTTTCGGGGCGCTGGCGATCATAAAGGCCTGTTCCTGGCTGCTGTAGAAGCGTTGCTGGTTGAGGTAGCTGGTGTTAAGGCCCGGTGGGATATTGATCTTATCGATACTGATACTTTGGATATTACCGGAGAAAATGGCCTTCATGCCCTGGTTGCCCCATTTGACATTATAATCTACGACGAGGTCGATGCCCTTATTGGTGGTGTTGACGGCGTTGGCGAAAAATTGTACGGCGTTGAGGGTAATGCCGTTATTGTAGGAGGGCCCGAGGTAGGGGGCAATGGCAGGGATCGATGCGTCGAAATTGCCGGTAAAGATGATACGATTCCTTGTTTTTATGAGATACCCGTCGGCTGTGATGGTCAGGCTATGCACCGGCTGCCAGGTAAAACCCAGGCTGTAGTTGGTGGATTCTTCCTGTTTCAGCTTGGGGATGCCTGCCTGGCGGGCAATGTTGCTGTAGTTGGGGACCAACTTGGTATACTGCAGCTGGCCATTGACGATGGTGGTGTTGGTATTACTGAAGTTGATCTGCTGCAGGGACGGAGCGCGGAAACCGGTGCTGACGGAACCACGGATGTTGAAATTATCCATGAGCTTGTAGCGGGTAGCCACCTTAAAGGTACCGACCGATCCGAAGTCGGAATAGTTTTCATAACGGGCCGCTCCGTCTATGAGCCATTGCTTGGTGACGTCCAGGGTTGCATCCACATAGGCCGCCCCGTTGGTGCGATGGGCTTTGACCGCATCAGTCGGCTGGTAGCCCGGATAGCCTTCTGAACCGGAGGCCAGATACCTGCTATCGCCGGTATTGGGGAAGTAGCGGGCTGCCGTATCGATGAAACCGTAGGAATTGTATTCGCCCTGGTAAATGGAATACCGTTCGTACCGGAATTCGCCGCCGAAGGAGAACGTGAGGCCCTGCGCCACGTTCTCAAAGTGACGGCTGATGTCCAGGTTAGAAGTATTCTGGAGGAAGTTGAAACCACCGTCGTCGAAGCGATTGGTTGTAGCGGCCTGGGCGGAGGGAAGGGACGCATTAAAGGTCTTGTTGCCGAAGAAGTGGAAATCGTTGCGACCGATGACGTTGCTGAGATCCCAGTCCCAGCCGCCACCCAGCGAGCCTTTGAAGCCTAAAGCCAGGGAAAGGTCCTTGATATAAACATCTTCCTGTGGATTATAATAAACGTTGTTCGGGCCGATGCTGCCGTCCGGGGTAGCGAATGTGCGCATAATGCCGGGCACAAAAATGATACTGCCGTCGGGGTTGGTCGGATACTTCTGGGGGGCGCTGCTGAATTTGCGGGTCCAGGCATACACGTTAGAGACTTTGGAATTGTAACCCCCGAAGGAATAGAAGGTGGTTTTGGTGCCGGCCAGGGGGAGTTCCATATTGAACATGCCCCCGCCGGAGGTGACGGAGCCATCGCCGAAGGCGCGGCGGGTTTGGATGCCCAGGGCCTCTTTATTTTCGGGATGGGTGATCCAGTTTGTGTCTTTTGGTGCCCGGAAGGTCTTGCCCTGGGCCAGGAAATTGCCGCCGAAAGTGATAAAACCGTCGTGTTTACCGAGGGGCAGGCCATAGCTGAGACCGATGGTCGCGGCGTTGCCATCCACTTTCGAACCGGTGTAATACTGGCTGGGGTCTACCGAGTTAAGGGTATTGTATTTATGGTCGTAGAAGCCGCTCCAGCCTGTAGTCAGGTGGAGCTTGTACACATCGTGTTTGAGAATGATGTTGATGACGCCGGCAATGGCGTCCGATCCGTATTGCGCGGAGGCGCCGTCCCGGAGGATCTCGACACGATCGATCATCGCCTCGGGGATGGCGTTGAGGTCGGTACCCGAATTGCCGCGGCCGCGAGTGCCGGCCTGGTTGACGAAGGCGGTCATGTGCCGGCGTTTGCCGTTGATAAGGACGAGGGTCTGGTCGTAGCCAAGACCGCGGAGGGCGGCGAGGTCCATGGCGTCTGAGCCGTCGCCGCCGCTGACCTTATTGTAATTAAAGGAGGGGACGAGCATATTGAGCTGGGAGCTGAGGTCAGGTTTTCCTGAGGAGATGCCAGCCTGGTTGGCATTGATGATGTCGACGGGCACGGGAGATTCTGTTTTCGACCGGGCGGCGCCGCGGGCGCCGATGAAGACCATTTCTTTGAGCTCGGTACTGGCGGGGGTGAGGGTTACTTCCAGGTAATTCTTTTCGGGAGTGGCGATGGTGAAAGATTCATAGCCAATACTGGTAATTTCAATGGTCTGGTTCGGGCTGATCTGGATCTTAAAGAGGCCTTCGTTGTTGGTGGCGGTGCCTTTTCCTCCTTTTACTTTGATAGACGCTCCGGAGAGTGGAGCTCCTGATTTTGAATCTGTTACCTTTCCTGTAATGGTCTTTTGTGCGTGGAGGATGACTGAACATACCAACAGGTATGCAATAAGAGCTGGTCCCTTCATATGTGATAGTTTTGGTATTCAATGAATTTACCAAAAGTTAACGATAAAAGACATGAAATGAATAAAAATATTTTAAATTATGTTTTTATATAATTTGAATATTGATTTATAGGAATAAAAAAATGTATGCCTAAATAATTCTATAGCAATACTATGACCTCATTCTCTTGCCAGGGCTAAGAGAATACTTGTATTGTAAATTATTTAATACTTAGTATTGTTCCTGTTCGCTTGGAAAATCGTTGGATTTCACGTCTTTAATATATTGTTGGATAGCGCCGGTGATTTCCTCGTGGAGGCGTAGGTAGCGGCGGAGGAAGCGGGGTTGAAATTCGGTATTGATACCGAGCAGGTCGTGCATGACCAGGACCTGGCCATCGCAGTATTTACCGGCGCCGATGCCGATGGTGGGAATATGGAGGCTTTGGGCCACTATTTTGCCAAGAGTAGCGGGTATTTTTTCGAGTACCAGGCCAAAGGCCCCGGCTTCTTCGAGCAGGCGGGCGTCTTTTTTGAGCTTTTCGGCTTCGTCTTCTTCGCGCGCCCGGACGGTATAGGTACCAAATTTATAGATGGACTGAGGGGTGAGGCCCAGGTGGCCCATAACGGGAATGCCGGCGGCGAGAATCCGTTTCACGGACTCCAGGATTTCTTCTCCGCCTTCTACCTTGATGCCATGGGCGCCGGTTTCTTTCATGATGCGGACGGCGGAAGCCAGGGCTTCTTTGGAATTGGACTGGTAGGAGCCGAAGGGAAGGTCGACGACGACAAAGGCGCGGTTGACGCCCCGCATAACGGAGGAGGCGTGGTAGATCATCTGGTCGAGCGTGATGGGGAGGGTGGTTTCATGCCCGGCCATGACGTTGGAAGCGGAATCTCCGACCAGGATAATGTCGATGCCTGCAGCGTCAAAGATCCGTGCAAACGAATAGTCATAGGCGGTGATCATGGATATCTTTTCGCCATTGCCTTTCATACGTTGCAAAGTATGGGTCGTTACTTTCTTTATTTCAGTATGTACTGACATCTTCGCCTATTTTCCGGGCAAGGTAGAAAGTTTCTTTAAACTTCAACACCTTTTCTTTTGAGGTCAGCATAGAGGTGTTGGATAAGTCCGTCGGCGAGGCCTATTTTGGGAACGTAGATCTCCTGGGTATTGGCCCAGCGCATGGTGTTGACATATATCTGGAGGGCGGGCACAATTACGTCGGCTCGGTCTTCGCGGAGTTTGTACAAGCGCATGCGGTCTTCCAGCGTAAAGCTGGCAAATTCCTTGTAATAATCTTTCAGCAGTTCGATATGCAATGATTTTCCCTCCTTTCGTTTGGAGAGGGAGAAGATCTTGTTGATGTTGCCGCCGGAGCCGATGGCAATGATATTATTGAAGTAATTGCGGGTTTCTCTTTTGATAAATTCCTTCATATTGTCCCAATGGCCATCGGTGACCTGCTGTTTTAACAGTCGAATGGTGCCGATATTGAAGGAAGAAGAGAAGACGAGCTTGTTGGCGGCGAAGAAGGTAAGCTCAGTGCTGCCGCCTCCTACGTCGATGTAAAGATAGGCGTGGTCTTTATCGAGGTTTTCTGCGATATGATTTTCGTAGATCAGGGAAGCTTCACTGCCGCCGCTGATGACTTCAATGGTTAAACCGGTCTCGTCCTTTACCCTGTCGATGATCTCCTGGGCATTGATGGCATCCCGCATAGCGGAGGTCGCGGCAGCCTTCACGTGATCGACATTATAGGCCTCGATAAGGTGTTTGTAGGCTTTGATGGTATGGAGGATCATATCGGTTTTTTCCGGCGAGATGGTTTTTTTCTCAAACACATCGAAGCCTAACCGCAATGGAACGCGGACGAGATTGATCTTATTGAATTCTGTCCTACCGTCGTTATTGATCGAGACATCGGAAATAAGCAGCCTTGCCGCGTTGCTTCCGATGTCGATGGCTGCCAGTCGCATTTTCATTTCGTGGTTCACTTTTGCAAGACCTTTCGCCATCCCTTATACAACCGCTGCTGATGTCGGGGTTGCCGCGATGCTTTCTTCTGCGGGCATGGCTTTCTGGTACAAATAGTTATAGATATCTATCTGGGACCTGACCTTATTTTCCAGGTTGTCCCGCTTGTATTTATTTAATAACTCGTTGTCCAGCCAGCGGGCTTTTACATTGTCGGAGAGCTGGATATCCAGTATCTCTTTTAATTCCTGCTGGATGGATTCATCCAGTATTGGACAGGTAACTTCCACGCGATGATCGAGATTGCGCACCATCCAATCTGCCGAAGATATGTAAGTTTTTTCTTTTCCGCCATTATGGAAGATAAAGACGCGGGCGTGCTCCAGGTATTCATCTATAATACTAATGGCTTTTATCGGTATGATGAACTTGCTGTTCTCTGAGAACAGACAAAAAATGCCCCGGACGATGAGTTGAATGCGGACGCCGGCTTTGGCGGCCTCATATAATTTTTCGATCAGGTCTTCGTCGGAGATGGAGTTCATCTTGAGGGTGATGGCTGCGGGTTTTTTTTCACGGGCCAGCCTGGTCTCGCGGGCGATCATTTTCACGAGTTCGTGCCGCAGGTCTGTAGGGCAGGGGATCAGGGTTTTACAGGCTTTCAGGGGAGCGGTGCCTTCCTTATAGTTCTCCAGGTAATTGAAGACGCGGTTGACGTCAGCCATGACATGACGGTTCGAGGTGAGGAGGCAGTGGTCCCCATAGACCCGGGCCGTCTTTTCGTTGAGGTTACCGGTGCTGACAAAACCATAGTGTATGGTGAAATTATTGATCCTTTTTTTGATGAGGCAGATCTTGGCGTGCACTTTCATGTTGGGGATGCCGATGAGGACCTTTACCCCTTCGTCCTCCAGTCTTTCCTTCCATTCCAGGTTGGCTTCTTCGTCGAAGCGGGCCCTTAGCTCCAGCATCACCGTGACGTGTTTGCCGTTGCGGACTGCATTCACAAGGGCATTGATGATCTTGGAATTGGACGCCAGGCGATAGCCGGTGATCTTGATGGTGGTGACGTTGGGATCGATAGCCGCTTCCCGCAGCATGTCGATGACGGGATTGAACGAGTGATAGGGAAAGTGCAGCATGACGTCCTGTTCCAGCACCACGTCGGTGACACGCGGTGTTTTTTGCAGCAGGGGATGGATAAAGGGTCTCCTCCGCTGCCCCTTTTTGGAGAAAACATCCGGGAAGTCCATAAAGTGACGGAAATTGTGGATGCGCCCGCCGGGAATAAGATTGCCGCTTTTTTTGGAAAGGTTCAGCCGTTTGAGCAGGTAGTCCAGCAGGCCTTTGTCCATTTGTTCATCATAGACAAAACGGACGGGTTTGCCTTTCCGGCGATTTTTCAACCCTTTTTCAATTTTTTGGATCAGGGTGGTGGAAACGTCGTTGTCAAGATCTATCTCTGCGTCACGGGTAACCTTAAACACCCAGGACTCATACGTATCATAACCAAAATAAGCAAAAATATTGCGCAGGTTATAACGGATGATATCTTCCAGCAGGATAATGTGATGTTCGTCCATGGCAGGGGAGGGCAGTTGGACAAAGCGGCCGAGCACCCGGCTTGGAACCTCGATCAGCGCATATTTTCTTTTCATGCTGCCATCCTTGCGGGAAAGTACGACAGCCAGATAGATAGACTTGTCCCGCAGATAGGGGAATTGCGGGATACTCTCGATCATGAGGGGAATCGTATTGGTACGGACTTCCTCTTCAAAATAGTTTTGTATAAATTGCTGTTGGGTTTCGTTGAGCTGCTGTTCTGAAATGAGGAAGATCTTTTCTTTCTCCATCTCGTCGCGGATGCCGCGCCAGATGGCGTCAAATTCTTCGCCTTGTTCGAGCACTATGGATTGAATGTCGTTGAGTATCTTGTCGGGTGAGATTTCCATGTGCATATTTATCTTCGAACGGCTGCCGCTGAATTCGCTCATACGACGCAGCGTAGCGACCCGTACCCGGAAGAATTCATCCTGGTTGTTGGAGAAAATGCCGAGAAAACGGATTCGTTCGCGGAGGGGGACAGTAGGATCGGCTGCTTCCTGCAAAACGCGTCCATTGAATGAAAGCCAGCTGATATCACGCGCAATAGTTTTTCGTCTCATTGTATCACTTGTTTCTGTCATATTCCCGTTTTGCGCAAAGTAGAGTAGCAAAAGGGAATGGTAAATTAAGTAATTATTAATTAACCCACTAGCTCTTTGTCACCGCGAATGGGATATTGGTCAAAGAAATTGCCGGGGATCTTTGAAGGCGGGTAGATTTGAGTAAAACAATTTATATGTCAAAGAAACTAACTGGTCTTCTCATTGGCCTGCTGCTAGTGGTCCGGATCATGGCGCAGCAACGGGATGGCGCCCCGAATGCCGCCGGGTTATCTGCGGATCAGGCCGGTTCCTGGGCTTATTATGGGCAGGATGCCGGAGGCAAACGGTACACGGGGTTGCAACAAATCAATGCCGGTAATGTTGGGCAATTGACCGTCGCCTGGACTTACCGGACGGGGGAATTAAAAAAATATGCCGGTACTTCCGTGATGGAGAAGGCCGCTTTTGAAACGACGCCTATTTTGATAGGGCGGACTTTGTATTTCAGTACACCGAGTGATAGAGTGATTGCCCTGGACGCAGCGACGGGAGAGCAGAAATGGATTTATGATCCCGGAGTCAATCTGCAGGCTGGGTATTCGGAGATCAGCTCGAGGGGAGTGGCGGCCTGGCCGGCGGGAGCCCAAGAGGTAGAAAAAATATTTATCGGAACAATAGATGGTCGGTTGATTGGACTGGATGCGGTTACGGGCCGGCCGGCCGCTTCGTTTGGAAAGGATGGAGTCGTCGATCTGCGAAAGGGAGTTGGCGGTTCCGGCGATATTGCGGAGACCTCGCCGCCAACGGTAGTTGGAGACCTGGTGATCGTGGGTTCTTCGCTGGGAGATAACCAACGGTTTAATTACCCGCCGGGCCTGGTAAGAGCATACAACGTACAGACCGGGGAACTGGCCTGGAGCTGGGACCCGATCCCCAGGGATCCGGCGGACAGCGCCTATTCAACCTGGAACGGTCCAAAAGCGCACCAGACAGGGGGCGCCAATGCCTGGTCCATTCTTTCGGCGGATGCGGCGCGGGACCTCCTGTTTGTTCCGACCACTTGTCCGAGCCCTGATTATTATGGCGGGGAGCGGATCGGAAAGAACCTGAATGCGAATTCGATCGTGGCGCTGCGGGCTTCAACGGGAAAACTGGTGTGGAGTTTCCAGGTGGTGCACCATGACCTTTGGGATTTCGACATAGCTGCACAACCGATATTGATCGACCTGGATAAGGAAGGGCGGAAGGTGCCGGCTGTTGTCGTCGGGACAAAGATGGGACATATTTTTGTGTTGGACCGGGAGACGGGAGTATCGCTTTTCCCGGTGGAAGAGCGGCGGGTGCCGGTGTCAACGGTAGCGGGGGAGCAGGCCTGGGTTACGCAGCCTTTTCCTGTAAAACCGGCGCCGCTGGGGATACAGGGACTGGGGAAGGGGGATGCCTGGGGGCTGACACCTGAAGATAAGGCAGAGGCCGAAAGGCGCATCGGGCAGTACCGGAGTGAGGGGCCTTTTACCCCGCCCAGTTATGAAGGGTCGATCATGGCCCCCGGAAATGTGGGCGGTATCAATTGGAGCGGGATGTGTTATGATCCCCGGACCGGGATATTATATACGAATATCAACCGGGTGGCCGCCATCATCCGGATGCTGCCGCGGGAAAAGGTGGACCAGGTGGAGCGGGAGGAACCTGCAGTGATGCGGGCTGAGACGGGGCGGCAGGAAGGGACGCCCTACGTGATGAAAAGGGATTACCTGTTCAAGGTGGATGAGCGGGGAATGGTGATGCAAACCAAACCACCATGGGGGACCCTGGTGGCAATCGACCTGCACACCGGAAATAAACAATGGGAGGTGCCGCTGGGGGCTATGATGGACACCAAACGGTGGCCGGAAGCAAAAAGCTGGGGATCGATTAATTTCGGCGGGGCCATCGTCACGGGAGGCGGGCTGGTCTTTGTGGCGGCCAGCATAGATGGATATTTCCGGGCTTTCGACAGCCGGACGGGGGCTGTATTGTGGGAGACGGTTTTGCCGGCCGGGGGACAGGCGACGCCGATGAGTTATTCGCTTGACGGAAAACAGTATGTGGTCATCGCCGCCGGGGGACATGGGAAGCTGAGGACAAAAATGGGGGACTACCTGGTGGCCTTTTCTTTACCCTCCAAGAATAAATAATCCACCGCTGTGAACAAGTCGTTGAAAAAAACCATATTTCTTTTTGCTAATTCGTGAATTTTTACGACTTTTGCAGTCCTAAATTTTGAGACAATGGCACGAGTATGTCAGATAACGGGTAAGGTTCCGGTTTCCGGAAATAGTGTTTCGCACTCTAATATAAAGACAAAACGCAGATTCTTACCCAATTTGCAGACCAAGCGCTTTTTCCTGGCTGAGGAAGACAAGTGGATAACACTGAAGGTTTCTACAGAAGGGCTGCGCACGATAGACAAAAACGGTCTGTATAGCGTTGTTAAGCAATTAAGAGCGAACGGAGAAAAGATTTAAAAATTTCAAACCTTCCCAATTATGGCAAAGAAAGGCAGCAGGGTTCAGGTGATTTTGGAATGCACTGAGCATAAGACCAGCGGATTGCCTGGCACCAGTCGTTATATCACTACCAAGAACAAGAAAAACACTCCGGAACGTCTGGAGCTGAAAAAGTACAATCCCATTCTGAAGAAAAAAACTGTTCATAAAGAAATTAAATAATCATGGCAAAGGCTGCAAAAACCGCTATTAAGACCAAAGATGCCAAGGCTGCCGCGGAAGCCAAGAACTGGACAAAGGTGATTCGCGCTGTGCGCAGTCCCAAGAGTGGTGCCTATACCTTTAAGGAGGCTATTGTGCACAAGGACAAGATCAAGGACTTTTTGGCTCAAAAATAATTTGTCTGGGTTAAGTAAGATAATAAGAAGCTGTTCCTATCCGGAACGGCTTTTTTGCTTGTCTGCATAAAATTTTTGAAAATGGGATTTTTTGATAAGCTGTTCGGTAAAAAGGAAAAAGAAAGCCTGAACCAGGGTCTGCAGAAGACGAAGGAAGGATTTCTTTCCCGCCTGACCAAGGCTGTTGCAGGGAAGAGTACGGTGGATGAAGAGGTCCTGGACAACCTGGAAGATGCGCTGGTAAGCGCGGATGTAGGTATCGACACGACGGTGAAGATCATCAAACAGATTGAAAATCGAGTCTCGAAAGATAAGTATATTAATATCAGCGAATTAAACGCTTTACTTCAACAAGAAATTGAGAACATTCTCGTAGACGCACCGGAACAATCCTACCGGGATTTCAGCACTCCTTCCGGGAATAAGCCTTATGTGATACTGGTAGTAGGCGTGAATGGGGTGGGCAAGACTACGACGATCGGGAAATTAGCTTATAATTTTACAAAGGCAGGCAAGTCAGTATTGCTGGGGGCTGCCGATACTTTCCGGGCGGCAGCTGTGGATCAGCTGACCATCTGGAGCGAGCGGGCAGGAGTACCGATCGTGAAGCAGGGTATGGGATCCGATCCCGGGGCGGTAGCTTTTGATACGGTACAGAGCGGGATAGCGCGGGGTGCGGACGTGGTGATCATTGATACCGCAGGCCGTCTCCACAATAAGGCCTACCTGATGGAGGAATTGAGCAAGATAAGCCGTGTCATTAAGAAGGTCATGCCGGATGCGCCGCATGAAGTTTTGCTGGTCCTGGATGGCTCTACCGGTCAGAATGCATTAGAACAAGCCCGTCAGTTCACGGCAGCGACGGATGTGACGGCATTGGCGATTACGAAACTGGATGGCACGGCGAAGGGCGGGGTTGTGCTGGCGATTGCCAACCAGTTTAAGATCCCGGTGAAATTTATCGGCGTGGGAGAGAAGATGGAGGATCTGCTGGTGTTCGACAAACACGAGTTCGTAGATAGCTTGTTCAGCCTGGAGAAATAGAGATAAGGCCGTTTAAAAAGTATACCTCACACCCACGCCCCCCCAGACATCGATGTAGGGATGGCTGATCAAGTCAACATACGGCTGTATATCCACGCTAATCTGGATGGGGGCGTCCTTAAACTTATATTCGAGCCCTACCACACCGTCTACTCCCAGCGAGAGGGCGCCGCTGTTGTATTGATGACCGTGATAGTAGTTATCATTGTAAACCCCGATATGCGCGCCGGGTCCGACATACCATCTAAACCCCTCGATGTCGCTGATATCCCCATGGATCTCATACAGACCGGTGACGCGGAATCCCCGATCCCAGAAGCTCAGCAAACCTTCCAGGGCGACATTGTCAGACGTGAAATGTTTAATGCTTATGGCTGCGGGCCAGAATTTGATACCCACTGCCGTCTCATACGAGCTCCCCATGGATTGTGCGGAGGATCTCAGAGCGAAAAGGCTGGTAACAACACAAAATAAAAACAAGGTCTTTCTCATCGTTGCTGTGAATTATAGCGCAACTGTCATAAAAACCATGCCATGGGCGCCTGAGTTATTGCATTTCCCGGTCTTGCGAAGACCCGGACAGACAGGCGAATCCAAGTCCGCTGGCGACCAGGGAGGCAACAAGGATGGCTATTTTGGAAGTTTGTATGTGAACCTCATCGGAGAAGGCCAGATTTGTAATGAAAATGGACATGGTAAAACCGATACCTGCCAATAGTCCTGTTCCAAGCAGGTGGCGCCACTGCATCCCTTCGGGCAGGCGGCACCAGCCGGCGCGGATAGCGAGCCAGCAGCAGAGCAGGATGCCGGTGGGTTTGCCGAGGACAAGCCCGATGAGGATGCCAAGACTGTTTCCGGACAAAAGGCTTTGGGGCCAGCCGGCGGAAAGCAGGATGCCGGTATTGGCGAGGGCAAAGAGGGGAAGGATAAAAAAGGCGACGGGTTTATGGAGGAAATGCTGGAGACGGTAGGAGGGATTGGAGGATTCCGGCTTGCCCCTGGATTCCTCCCCGCCCTTTCGAAAAGGAATGACAAAAGCCAGCAGCACCCCGCTGAGGGTGGCGTGGATACCGGAACGAAGCATACAATACCAAAGCAATATACCCGGCGCAATATAAAGTACTAAATTATTGACTTTTAGTTTGTTAAATATAAATAACAAAAGTAAAATTCCAAATGCGGCCAACAGCCAGCCGAGCGCTAAACCTTTGGTATAGAAAATCGCTATGACCAGGATGGCGCCAAGGTCATCAATGATGGCAAGGGCAGTGAGGAATATCTTTACGGAAGCGGGAACTTTATTGCCCAACAGGGAAAGGACGCCAAGGGCAAAAGCGATGTCGGTGGCCATAGGAATGCCGAAGCCGGCTTGTTCAGGACTGCCGTGGTTGAAAAAAAAATGGAGGGCGGCAGGGATCAGCATCCCGCCGGCGGCGGCGAGAATAGGGAGGAGGGCATTGCGGAAGTCGGCCAGTTCCCCGATGTATATTTCCCGTTCGATTTCAAGACCCACCAAAAGAAAGAAAATGGCCATCAATCCGTCATTTACCCAGTATTCGACGGAGTAGTCCAGGGAGATGGAGCCGACCGAGAGGTCGAGGCGGGCATGCCAGAAATGCAGCCAGGCCTGGCCCCAGGCGGAATTTGCGATCAGGATAGAGAATACGGTACAAAAAACCAGGATCAGCCCGCCCGTCTTCTCGCTTTCGAAAAACTCCCTGAACAGTTTTGTCAGCCTGAATTCCACCATAGGATTAAATTTAAGTAACTTTGCGTCCTTTATGAAGACAAGAACACTAAAGAAAGATAAGGTCAATATCATCACACTGGGCTGCAGTAAGAACATGGTCGATAGTGAAGTGCTTAGCGGGCAGCTGCGTGCTAATGAGATCGATGTAGTGCATGAAAATACAAAAAAAGATCACAACATTGTCGTTGTCAATACCTGCGGCTTTATCGATAAGGCAAAGGAGGAATCGGTCAATACGATCCTCGACCAGGTGGCGTTGAAGAAAAAGGGGCGCCTGGACAAAGTATATGTTACCGGTTGTCTCAGTCAGCGTTACCGGGAAGACCTGGAAAAGGAGATACCCGAGGTGGATGCCTGGTTCGGGACGATGGAGCTGCCGTTGATGTTGAAGAAATTCGAGGTTGACTACAAGGCCGAATTAATGGGGGAGCGTCTGCTGGCTACCCCGCAACACTACGCTTATTTAAAGATATCGGAAGGTTGTAACCGCACTTGTGCGTTCTGTGCCATTCCGCTGATGCGGGGTGGGCATGTCAGCCGGCCTGTTGAAGAACTGGTGAAGGAAGCTGAAGGTCTGGTCCGGCGCGGGGTAAGGGAAATATTGCTGATTGCCCAGGAATTGACCTATTACGGATTGGATATTTACAAGCAGCGGATGTTGCCGGAGCTGTTGCACCGGCTGGCGGATGTCAGGGGTCTGGAATGGATCCGGCTGCATTATGCGTATCCTTCCAAATTTCCATTGGAGATACTGGATGTAATGCGGGAGAGGAGTAATATTTGCAATTACCTGGATATGCCTTTGCAGCATGCGAGTGACAATATGCTGAAGGCGATGCGCCGGCAGATCACGAGGGCGGAGATGACCGATCTGATCCAAACTATCCGGGCTAAAGTGCCGGGTATTTGTTTGCGTACAACGCTGATAACGGGATTCCCGGGCGAGACGGAAGAAGATGTGGAGGAATTGAAGGGGTTCTTACAGGAGCACCGGTTCGACCGGGTAGGCATCTTTACTTATTCGCACGAGGAAGACACGTCCGCGCACCAATTGGAAGACAATATTCCGGCGGATGTAAAACAACAAAGGGCGCAGGAGATCATGGAGGTGCAGCAGGAGATATCCTATGAGAAAAATCAGGAAAAAATAGGGCAGGTGTTTAGAACATTGATCGACAAAAAAGAGGCGGGGCGGTATTTGGGCAGAACGGAGTTTGATTCTGTGGAAGTGGACAACGAGGTTATCGTGCACAGTGAAGAGAAGCTGGTTATCGGGGATTTTGTAAATGTGCGGATCACAAAGGCCTATGATTATGATCTGGAAGGGGAAGTAGTAAAGGGTTGACCGGCGGCGGAAGTAGTTAGTTAAAATCTGCAAAGAAGAGATTAATTAGTGCAGGGTGCCATGGATGTTAAAGGGGTATTTTTGTCGAAAATACAGATCACATGAGAATAAACTGGAATGGAATATTCCCTGCCCTGACGACGAAGTTCACGGCCCATGACACCTTAGACCTGCCTATGTTTGGAACTAACCTGGATGCTCAACTGGACGCCGGTATCAATGGCATCATTATCGGCGGCTCGCTTGGAGAAGCCAGCACGCTGGAGCCGGATGAAAAAGAAGCCCTGATCAAATACGCAGTAGAAAAAGTTGGGAATAAAATCCCTGTATTATTAAATATTGCCGAAGGAAGTACCCGGGAGGCAGTGAAACAAGCGGGCCTGGCGACCAAATGGGGCGCACACGGGCTGATGCTTTTGCCGCCGATGCGTTACAAGAGCGACCATCGCGAGACAGTGACTTTTTTTAAGACGGTAGCGGCCTCTACAGAGCTGCCGATCATGATCTACAACAACCCGGTTGATTATAAAATTGATGTGACGCTGCAGATGTTTGAAGAGCTGATCGAGCTGCCGAATATCGAGTCTGTGAAAGAATCCACAAGAGACGTATCCAATGTTACCCGGCTGATCAACCGGTTTGGCGACAGGATCAAAATACTTTGCGGAGTAGATACCATTGCGATGGAAGAGCTGCTGATGGGGGCTGTGGGATGGGTAGGCGGCCTGGTCTGCGCTTTCCCGGCGGAGACGGTGGCTATTTACAAGCTGGTAAAAGCCGGCAGGATGGAAGAGGCGCGGGAGATACATCGCTGGTTCCTGCCCTTGCTGGAGCTGGACCTGCATTCCAAGCTGGTGCAGTATATCAAGCTGGCGGAACAGGAGACCGGCATTGGTACCGAATATGTCCGGGCGCCGAGGCTGCCGTTGGTAGGTAATGAGCGGGAGCGGGTGTTGGGTGTGATCCGCAAGGCCCTGGGGAACCGGCCGGTATTACCGGAGTATGCGTCTTTGACAGTGTAGATAATTTAAACTTTTAGTTATGAAATATCCCGATGCGACCATACAGGAGATCGATATCATAATGAATGAAGCGTGGCAGGCTTTTGGACAATACCGGCTGACCACTTTGAAACAGCGGGCCGATCTGATGCGGGCTATTGCCAAAGGGATGGAGGCTGCCGGCGACGGGCTGATACAGACGGCGATGCGGGAAACCAATCTGCCGGAGCCAAGGCTGCGCAACGAGCGGGCCCGGACGATGTTTCAGCTGACCAGTTATGCAGATGCCTGTGAAGCCGGCAACTGGCTGGAGGCCCGGATCGATACGACCGCTGCTGAAAATCCGGATGTTCGTAAGTTCCAGGTGCCGCTGGGCCCGGTGGTGGTGTTTGGCGCCAGTAATTTCCCCTTTGCATATTCAACGGCGGGCGGCGATACGGCAACGGCCCTGGCGGCAGGCTGCCCTGTGGTCGTCAAAGGCCATCCCGCTCATGCAGAGACGTCTGAGCTGGTGGCGCAAATCATTACTAAGGCTGTGGCGGAGGCAGGTTTGCCCAAGGGCGTGTTTTCGCACGTGCATGGAGCGGGCTTTGAGACCGGTAAGGCCCTGGTAACGCATACCCATACCCGCGCTGTGGGTTTTACGGGATCTTATGGCGGGGGGAAGGCATTGTTTGACTGGGCCAACCAACGGAAGCAGCCGATACCGGTATTTGCAGAGATGGGCAGCATCAACCCTGTCTTTCTGTTACCCGGCAAGCTGAAGGAATCTGCCGCGGAGCTGGCGGGTCTGCTGGCCGGTTCGGTCACTTTAGGCACCGGTCAGTTTTGTACGAACCCCGGTCTTATCCTGGGCGTGGAAGGAGAAGAGCTGGAACTTTTCATCCGGGAACTGGGGACAGCCGTCGGGAAAATAAATCCGGGTACGATGTTACATCCGGGCATTGCAAAAGCCTATGCTGAAAAGAGAAGCGCGGCTTTGTCCCAGGCTGATGTAGTGACGGTGGCTGTTGCCGCCGCTGCACCACAGGAAAACCAGGGTGTTCCTACTATAGCTTCTGCAACCGCGGAAGCCTTCTTCAAAAACCCACTTTTACACCAGGAAGTGTTCGGGCCATATTCGCTGGTTATCCGTTGTAAAGACCAAACCGAGCTGGTAAAGGCGGCCCGCCACCTGGAAGGGCAGCTGACTGCTTCACTGATGGCCACCGACAAAGACCTGGCCAAAAATGCCGCACTGGTAGAAGCTGTCCAGGATATCTGCGGGCGAATGATCCTGAATGCCGTTCCCACGGGTGTGCGGGTAGCTTTGTCCATGCAGCATGGGGGACCTTTCCCTGCTACGACGGACAGCCGCTTTACTTCCGTTGGCGCGGACGGGATTAAACGCTGGGTAAGGCCCCTGGCTTATCAGAGCTGGTCGGATGCGCTGCTGCCTGACGCATTGAAGAACAGCAATCCGCTGAATATCTGGCGAACTGTAAATAACGAATTGACAAAAGACCCTATATAGACCCTGTATAATGAAGAAGACCTTTTTTTGTATCGACGCGCATACCTGTGGCAATCCCGTTCGGCTGGTCGCCGGCGGAGGACCCGTCCTGGAAGGGAACAACATGAGTGAGAAGCGGCAGCATTTTTTGAAAGAATACGACTGGATCCGCAAGGGGTTGATGTTCGAGCCACGAGGACACGACATGATGAGCGGCAGTATCCTTTATCCGCCACATGACCCGCAGAATGATGTAGCGGTCCTTTTTATCGAGACCAGTGGTTGTTTGCCGATGTGTGGTCATGGGACGATCGGCACCATTACGATTGCTTTGGAAGAAGGCCTGATCCAGCCAAAAACGCCGGGAAAGGTCCGGATGGAAGCGCCGGCGGGGCTTGTGCTCATCGAATACAAACAGGAAGGAAAGAAAGTTACCTCGGTCAGGCTGATCAATGTACCTTCTTATCTGGCGCCGGAAAATGAAAATATCACGGTGGAATGCCCCGACCTGGGACCGCTGAAAGTAGATGTGGCTTACGGGGGTAATTTTTACGCCATCGTCGATCCGCAGGAAAATTTTAAAGGGTTGGAGCATTATTCTGCCGATCAATTGATTAGCTGGAGCAGAGTCATGCGCAAACGTATCAATGAAGCCCATACCTTCGTGCACCCGGAAAACCCTACGATCAATACCTGCACGCATATTCTTTGGACGGGCAAAACGATCAGCGCCGATGCTACGGCCCGGAATGCCGTTTTTTATGGCGACAAGGCCATCGACAGGAGTCCATGCGGAACCGGCACCTCGGCGCGGATGGCGCAATGGTTTGCAAAAGGAAAGCTAAAAGAGGGGGATCTTTTTATCCACGAGAGCATTATAGGGAGCAAGTTTACCGGCCGGGTAGAAAAGGCTGTCACGGTAGCCGGAATGCCGGCGATGGTGCCCAGTATTGAGGGATGGGCTAAGATTTATGGGTATAATACCATCACGATAGACCCGGAGGATGATCCGTATGCCTACGGTTTCCAGGTGTTGTAGTATCTTCATCCTGAACAATCACTCAGTTTTTATGTTGTAGTTGCCGTTCGGATAAATTCATCCGAAACTATTATTTTTATCCTTTACAGGTGATAATTTCGCCAACTACTCTTATGGACTGGACATCGACTCATTTACCATACCGGCAGACAGGTTATTTTTCCCGCATTATTACGGATTATCTGGACCAGGCTGCCGAACTTTCCCCCTTTTACAGCCATGCTGTGACAGAAGAGGGGTTAAAGGCTGCCATAGGCGCCCGGAAACAGTCTCCGGTAAACCGGAAAGTATTGGCCGACGCGCTTCGGGAACAATATGCCGGTGTTAAGCCGGCGCCGCTGGTGGAGCAGAACATAAAATGGCTGGCGGATGAAAACACGTTTACGGTGGTTACCGCTCACCAACCGGCCATTTTTACCGGCCACCTTTATTTCATCTATAAGATACTGCATACTATCCGTCTTGCTGACTACCTGCGTCAGCTATATCCCTCCGCTCATTTTGTACCGGTCTTTTACATGGGCAGCGAAGATGCCGACCTGGAAGAGCTGGGTAATATTTACCTGGGTGGAGAAAAGCTGGTTTGGGATACAAAACAAACGGGCGCCGTGGGGCGGATGAAGCCAAAGGGCCTGGAGAAATTGCTTTTCCGGATAGAGGGCGAATTGTCTGTCCAGCCTTTTGGCAAGGAACTGGTTGGCCTGCTGAAGGAAGCCTATCTGGAAAGCCCGGATATCCAAACAGCCACTTTCCGGCTGATCCATCAATTATTTGCGGAATACGGATTGGTCGTATTAATCCCGGACAGGGCCTCTTTCAAGCAGCTGATGATCCCTGTATTCGAGGATGACCTGTTTGACAACAAACCTTCGGAGATAGTCAGTAAAACCATAGCGCAATTAGCTGTTCATTATAAGGTGCAAGCCAATCCCCGGTTGATCAACCTGTTTTATTTAAAAGACGATGTCCGGGGACGGATCGAGCAGCAGGGGGAAACCTTTATGGTCCATACCACGGAGCTGCAATTTACCAAAGAGCAGCTGCGGGAGGAATTGCACCGCTACCCTGAGCGTTTCAGTCCGAATGTCATCTTACGGGGCTTGTTTCAGGAGACAATATTACCCAATATCGCTTTTATCGGTGGGGGCGGCGAGACGGCTTACTGGCTGGAGCTAAAGGAGCTGTTTGAACATTACAAAACCCCTTTCCCCGTGCTCGTGCTGCGTAACTCCTTCCTGCTGGTCGAAGGGCAGTGGAGGGAAAAGATGGAGAAGGCCGGTTTGGGCGTAGCCGATCTGTTCAAGCCGGTGGAAGAGCTGTTAAACGGGCTGGTGAAGCGGGATTCTCAGCAAACGCTGAACCTGGAGGAAGAAATAGCCGTGGCCAATCGTTATTATGAGTCTTTAAAAAAGCTGGCCCGGCCTGTCGATCCTACACTGGAACAGCACGTCACCGCTTTACAGACAAGAGCCGTCGAACCTTTGCGGATACTGGAGAAAAAATTGCTGAAGGCCGAGAAGCGGAAGTTTGTGGATCAGCAACGGCAGCTGCAGGCGCTGAAGTCGGCGCTGTTTCCACAGGGTGGTCTGCAGGAACGGGTGGAGAATTTCATGCCCTGGTATGCGACGCAGGGTCGGTCGTTTATCCATGACTTGTATCAACATTCGCCGGCACTGGAACAGGAGTTTGTCGTGCTGATAGAAAAATAAATGACCGCCGGAAAGGCGGTTTTTCTTTTTAGAGATAATCCACTTTTTCGATTTGCAGATTATTGGAGAGTACGTATGACCGCGGCACCCCGGTAGGCAGGTCGACGTGGGAGATCTCGTCTTCGCCAATGTGTTCGAGATACATCAGGAGGGAACGCAGGCTATTGCCATGGGCGACAATGAGGATATTTTGTCCTTTTTTGAGGAGGGGTTCGATAGCGGTTTGATAATAGGGGATGACGCGATTAGCCGTGTCAGCCAGGCTTTCACCTCCGGGAGGTCTGATGGAATAACTTCTGCGCCAGGCCGCGACCTGTTCTTCGCCATATTTTTTAGCTACTTCCGCCTTGTTGAGCCCCTGGAGACTGCCATAGTTGCGTTCGTTCAGCGCCCGGTTGCGTGTTACCGGCAGATCGGGATAACCTGCCGTTTCGAGGATAATGGTCATGGTGTCGATAGCGCGTTGTAATATGGAGGTGAAGCCCCGGGAAAAGTGAAGGGTCTTGAGTTTTTGGCCGGCGGAGCGGGCTTCTTCCCGGCCAAGCGGAGTCAGAGGCACGTCTTCTTCGCCGGTAAAGCGATTTTCGAGGTTCCAGGTGGATTGGCCGTGCCGGACGAGGACCAGTAAAGGCATGAGGAAGGGTTTTGTATCAAAAAACAATTTGTCGATTGTAAATATAAGTTATTGAGCGACGAACAGGGCTACCGGCCATCTGGTCCAGAGGTCCTCCAGTTCCAGCATGAGACCGGCAGACCGGGCAGTGGCGCCGGTGAAAAGATGGGTCCAGGTGGAGGGGGCTTGTTCGGGAAGTTTTAGGGCGATGGTGGCGGGTTGGGGTCGATCCCGGCGGATGAGGGGGACGATGACCAGCGCCCAGTCGCTTTCTGAACGGCGGATATAGGCCAGGAGCGGACCCTCCACGGCTAGGGGAATATACTGGCCTCCGGCAAAGAGATGGGGATGTTGTTTGCGGTAGTTGAGGGTGCGATAGATGGTAAAGAGCTTTTCCACGCCTTTTTCACGGTGGGCACGGAGGAAGCCGGGGACAGCATCCGGCCCTTTGGCTTCTTCGGCTATTATTTGTTGCAGGATGCCGCTGCGGAAGGTATAGTCGACGGGGCGGCGGTTGTCGGGATCTACGAAACTGGTCTCCCAGAGTTCGGCGCCCTGGTAAATATCGGGGATACCGGGAGCAGTCAATTTGATCAGCAGCAAGGACAAACTATACCGGTAAGACTGTCGGATGATAGTGACGGCAAATGGGACAAAGTCATGCAGGAAGAGAGAATCCTTTTTTAAAAGGGCCGTTACAAAGTTCTGACACTGCTGTTCGTATTTTTCATCGGGGTGGTCATAATTGGTTTCGGTTTTGGCCTCACGAAGGGCCTTGGTCAGGTAAGAGGCAAAGCGTTCGCGAAAGCTGTCGGTAACGACAAAGTTTTCGGGAAAACCGCCAAGCAGGGCCTGGTAGATCAGGTATTCATCATTGGCGGAAGGAGCCGGCCTGCCGTTGACGTCGGTGATAAGCGGGCTATTGAGCTGCCGCCAGCGGATAACGGCGTTTATCCATTCCTGTGGCATTGAGCTAAGCAGGCTCAGACGGACGCGGCTGTCTTCACCGCGTTTGGTATCATGGGTGGTGGTACAGTTGAGGGTGTGGGGGAAGCTGAGCTGGCGATACAACATCTTTTGATGGAACTCATCCGTAGAAAGCCCTGCTTTTGCCGGGGAATTACCTACCTCGTTGAGAGCGATATAGGGATTATAGACATAAAAAGTCGTGTCTTCGATGCCCTTGGCGGCCAGGGGACCGGTGAATTGCATCAGGCGGGACCGGAAGGCTGTCGGGCTTTTCAGAAAGGATTCGAGACAGTTTAGTTCCGGGTTGTAGCCGGGGCGAACTTCCCTGGCCCGGTCAAAAGCTGCGTGGAAAACTTCTTCATCTGCTTCGGCCAGGGGGCCGTCATCCGGATAGGCGCGATAAACGGGGAAGGAAGCCATTAGTGTGGCGAGCGCTTCTTTCAGGCGGGAATTATCCCGGGCCGATGTAAAAAGTGTATCCCCGGTGAGTTTGTCCATAAGATTGTCCAGTTCACCGGCCATATAGTTACGGAGGAAGGTATATTTCCGTTCAAAAACAACGTCGGGGTAGTCGGGCAGGGCGATGACTTTTTCTTTATAGAAGTCTAATAGTGACCGCCCGCCGGTGGGGTCGGTAAGCAATTGGTCGGCGAAGGCCAGAAAATCGTAACCCGTAGTACCGGCAATGCCCCAGTTTACAGGAAGCAGTTCGTCACCGGTCAATATTTTTTCGGCGATAGTATAACAGTCTTCACCCAACAGCTTGCGGAGTCGCTGCAGATACCCTTTAGGATCGGTCAGTCCGTCGATATGGTCGATGCGCAGGCCCTGGATCCAGCCGCGGTTATACCAGTGATGGATTCTTTCGTGATAAGCGGTAAAGACTTCCTCTTTCTCCATTCGAAGGCAGATGAGGCTGTTGACGGTGAAGAAACGGCGGTAGTTGATGCGGGAGGCGGCGAGGGGTGCAGCCGTCAGCTGGTAAAACTGGTCTTGAAGCAGGGTTTCCAAAAGAGCCGGGCGTTCATTGATAAAGGCGATGCGGGAGCTAATAAAGGAGCGAAAGTCTTTCCGGGTGCTCACTTGCAGCATCCACTCGCTTTTAGCGCCGGTCCAGGCGGCGGGCGAATTTTTTGCTGCCTGCACCAGCTGGTCAAGGGCCGGGATCAGACCAGCCGGGTAACCTTCTACGATAGTACATATCCAGGGATATAATCCCGGCGCTACGGGATATTCCTTGTCATAGTATTGGATGATGAATCCTTTTTCAGTGAACTGCAGGCTGAGCTCGCCTTTTTGGAGACATTCCGTCAACGTATTACCCAGGAAAGGGGCCATGAGCTGATCGCCCAATAATTCGATGGGATGGTCTGTAATATCAAAGAAGGAATGATATTGGGAACCTTTTCCTCTTTCCAGTACATCGTTTAACCAGGGGTTGTTGCTGTCATAGGCCATGTGGTTAGGCACTATGTCCTGGAGCCAGGTCATGCCAAAGTCTTTGAGGGTGGCGGCTAATTGTTCCAGCTCTTTTTCCGTGCCTATTTCCGGGCTCAGGATCAGCGGATTGGTCACGTCATAACCGTGTGAACTCCCTTTAAAGGCGGTGGTGATGGGAGAAGCATAGATGGCGCCCACTCCCAGTTGATGTAAGTAGCCGATGATACCTTCAAGGTCCCGAAAGGTGAAATGATCATTCAGCTGTATGCGATAGGTGCTGGAAGGAAACTGCATGTTGATCGGTTTATTTTTTTTCAAAGACAACTGCCGAATGGGGCGCTATTCTCATGGGTAACCCCGGGTTGATACCGGCCTGGGGGCCTTCGCCGGGGCCGCCCCATTGGGACTCGGCTGTGTCGAATATCTTAGTTAAATAGTTGCCGGTAATATTATCCAGTGAGACCGGCTGATTCCCAAAGTGGAGCCAGATAAAAAGGTGGTCGTTGAGTATTTTCCGTTCGAAGGGCAGGGTATTTCCCGTTGACGGATGAACGATCATGGTGTCACGGCTTCGGCCTTGCAGCGCCGGCCGGGTTTTACGGAGGTTAATAAGGTGCCGGTAAAAGGGCAATAGTATGGCTCCTATCCCTCCTTCGTAATTCCAGGAAAGGACAGCGCTGGCGAAAGTCTCAGGAGCCATCGGATCGGGTAGATCATACCCTGATGCTGCGGCGAATCCTTTGAATTCTGCTGCCCGGCCTTTGCGGATGGCGTCGACCAGCTCCGTATCTCCGAAACTGCCGAAGAAGGGGAAGGGATTGCGTTCGCCGTATTCTTCTCCCATGAACAGCAGGGGTACGTATGGGGATAAGAGAACGGTGGCGGCGGCCAGCTTCAATTGTTCGAAGGAGAGATGGTGGGTGAGCCGGTCGCCGATGACGCGGTTGCCTACCTGGTCATGATTTTGTGCGAATACTACAAACTGGCCATAGGGATTGCCGTCGGCATGACCGCCAAAACTGCGTTTGCGATGGGCGGAATAGTTGCCATCATAGACATACGTATTTCGGAATGCTTTTTCGAGATGGGATATATTCCCGAAGTCTTCATAATAAGCGTTGGTCTCCCCGGTCAGAAGGGTACGCAGCGCGTGGTGAAACTCGTCAATCCATTGTCCGTCGAGGCCGTATCCCCCTTTCGAGGGTGGGTTGATATAACGGGGATCATTGAGGTCTATTTCGGCGATGAGCTCTTTTTTACAGTTGCAGCGGCGTTCGATGTCCATGACTTCCTCTTTCAGCTGTTGCATAATGTGTACCGCACTGAAATCCCGGATAGCATGTACGGCGTCGAGTCGCAGGGCGTCGACATGATAATCTTCCAACCACATCCGGGCATTCTGAAGGAAGTAATTACGCACTCCATCGGACCAGGCGTCATCGAAATTGAGCGCGTCTCCCCAGGGAGTCTTGTATTTGTCGGTGAAATAGGGGCCAAACTGACCGAGGTAATTGCCTTCCGGCCCAAAATGATTGTAGACCACATCGACGACAACAGCGACACGCCTGGCGTGTGCGGCATTGACGAGGGCCTGAAAACCCGGGATACCGCCATAGGAATTTTGTATGGCGAAAGGATACACGCCATCGTAACCCCAGTTGCGTTCGCCGGGAAATTGCGCCAGGGGCATGAGCTCGATGGCATTGATGCCCAGCAGCACCAGGTAGTCAAGTCGTTGGAGGATGCCCTGGAAATCATGGGAAGGGGAGAAAGCGCCGGTATGTAACTCGTAAATGATCTTATTGCTAAGGGGAATACCTTTCCAGTCTCCGTCGGTCCAGGCAAAATGACGATCGACGACGGCAGAGGGGCCATGTACGCCGCCCGGTTGGGAAAAGGACGCCGGATCGGGACAGGCGGTTTCGCCGTCGAGGCGGAATTTATATTGGGCGCCGGGGCTAACGGGAAGGGTTATTGTCCAGTAACCGGTGTCCTCTTTTTGCATGGGGTGCAGGCTGCCCTGCAATTGGAGTTCGACGGTTTGGCGCAAAGGAGCCCAAACGATAAATTCGGTAGCGGCGGGGGTATACCAGGCGCCGATCTTTTGTAAGAATGTAGTCACCTGAGGGAAGGAGAAAAATGAATGCCATGGAGGATGAGCAAATTTTTCCCCACGAGCGCCGCTTATTCCTTGTTCTTTTTCCGGAAAAAACCGCGCAGCAGAAAATTGTGTTGTACGGCTTCGAGGTCGTCGCTTAGCTCTTTGCTGCTGACGCGAAGATTTTTAAGGGTGCGCTGAAGATCGGCTGCTGCATCTTCGTCGTTGAGCAATACGCCCACCGGAGATGTCTTGTTATTGAGATTCTGGCCGGCCGCACGAAGCGAAGAAGTGAATTGACTGGCCTGGTCAGCCGCCTGGTTGAGCTGAACCACGGCGCCTTTCAGGCGGGTGAATACGGTAGTGTCGGTGATGAGCTGGCTGGCGAGGCCGTCGGACCGGCGAAGACGCGCAGAAAAATCTTCGAGATTGGCGATCATATTTTCGCTGCCGGCAGAGGCTGCGCGGAGGTTATCGATGGAGGTTCGCAGGTGATCGGCAATGGCCGGGTCATTGATGAGCCGGCCGAGCGTGCCTTCGCCATCACTGATCTTTTTGCTAATGGCTTTCAGGTTGCCGGTGATCTCGAGGAGATTGCTATTGCTGGCTTGCAGGGTAGCGAACAGCTCTTGTGTGCCGGCCAGGTGTTCGGCATTGAGGTGGTCGTTATTGGCTATTTGTTGAGATCTCTCGCTGCCGCCGGTGATGACGACGATCTTATTGCCGACGAGCCCGTCGGTGCTGATGCGGGCTTTAGAGTCCTTGCGGATGTGGGGCTGCGCTTTTTCTTCGATGTTGAGGATAACTTCCACCTGGGAGTTGCCATAAAAGGCGATTTTTCCGACAGTGCCGACTTTCATACCGGACAGCCATACATTGTTGCCGGACTGAAGGCCTTGTACGTCGTCGAAAATGACATGCAGGTGGAACATCTTTACAAAGGTCTTGTGCTGGCCGCCGATGGTGAAAACGGTAACCAGCAGGATGGCCAGTCCGATAGAAATAAAGATGCCGACAGCCAATTGTTTACTTGTGTTTACTTCGCTCATGAGTCCGATATAAAGTTGTATTTATAAAAGTTTTTTATCCTTGGGTCATCGCTGGCGAATACTTCCTCAAAGCTGCCCTGGCGAAGGAAACAACCTTCGGAAAGCATGACGACCCTGTCGCCGGTGGTTTTTGCGCAGGTAAGGTCATGGGTGATAATGACGGCGCTGGTGTTGTAGCGTTGCTGCACTTCGTTGATCAGGTCGTTGATCTCCTCGCTGGTCACGGGGTCGAGGCCTGCGGTGGGTTCATCATAGAGCATGATCTCGGGCTGCAGGATCAGGGTACGGGCGATGCCAATGCGTTTTTTCTGGCCGCCGGACAGCTCGGATGGCATTTGTTTTATTGTTTGGGTCAGTCCCACGTCATCCAGTACCTGAAAGATGGCGTCGTCGATCTCTTTGCGGCTGAGGTGCCGTTTATTGCGAACCAGGGGAAATTCGAGATTATCCCGAACATTCATCCCGTCATATAAAGCGCTGCTTTGAAAAGAAAAGCCGATTTTAACCCTCAGCGCCTGCAGCTCGCGTGTGTCCAGCTGATCGATCTCCCGGCCTAATACATTGACAGTCCCCTGGTCCGGTCTGAGCAGTCCCGCAATGATTTTGATCAATACGGATTTGCCGCTGCCCGAGCGGCCCAGGACGACTACATTTTCGCCTTTATAGACGTCCAGGTCCACGCCTTTCAAAACCTGTAGTGAGCCGAAGGATTTCCGGACATTCCGCAGGGAAATAACGGCATTGTTCCGGTCGAAGCCGGCGTTCGCTTTTTTATATTTCTTTGTAGCGGTGGCCATTTATCTTAATAAGTTTTGCAATTGAACGATGATCATTTCTTCTACAAAGATGAGGAACATGGATACGACAACGGCCGTATTGGCGGCGCGTCCGACACCAACGGTGCCCTGGCTGGCATTGTAGCCATTGAAGCAGCCGGCCACCCCGATAGTAAAGCCGTAGACGGCAGACTTGAACACCAGGACATAGATATCCAGGAAAGTTATTTTCGTGAATGCCTGCTGGAAAAAAGCGGTGAAACTGGTCTGCTCGTTGCGGTAGACATTGAAAAAAGCGCCCATCATGCCAATGAGACCCATGTAGATAGCCAGTACAGGCACAATACAGGTAGTGGCCAGGATACGGGTGACCACCAGGAATTTAAACGGATTGGTCGAAGAAACTTCCATGGCTTCGATCTGTTCGGTCACTTTCATGGAGCCTATTTCCGCCCCGATGTTGGAACCCACCTTTCCGGCGATGATCAGGGCTGTCACCAGGGGCGCGAGGGCGCGGATGATGGCGATCGCCATTAAGGAGGGCAGCCAGGAGGTAGCGCCGAACTCCGCCAGGGAGGAGCGGGATTGTTTGGTAAAGACCAGCCCGGTAATAAAACCGGTCAGGGAAATGATGGATAACGACCGGATGCCGACTTCAAAGAACTGATTGAAAATTTCTTTGTACTCATAAGGTGGGACGAAGGCTTCGCGGAAGAAGCGGAGTATGAATTGATAGATATCGTAAATGTGTAAAAAGAAAACCTTCATTTCTTTAGAGGGTAAAATAATATGCCAGAATTATCAACGGGAGGATGGGGCTGAATTTCCACAGGCGTCCGGTTGTCATGGGGTGCAAAAAAAAGTACCGGGATGGAAATCCATTTTCCATCGATTTTCGTATAGTGTTATAGTCTTCATAGGCAGTTAGGTTTGGTAATTCAGGGAGACTCTTCTCCCTGAATTTTTATTTGCACCTCCGTGGTCTGTTTTTTGTCCCAATTTTCCGATATCAGAGACTGATTTCCCGAAACGGGAATATAATACTCCTTTGACTCGATTATATATCGCTGATAACCAATCGGATGGCTTTTTGGTACGTGGATTGGAATTTATACTCCAAACCCGCAATTATGAAAAGTTTGCCCCTCAACCCCCAAAAACTGATAGTCGTACTGGCTATTTCTCTCTTTTCTTCTTCCCTGCTAAATGCAACCCCCGTCTACAATACAGCAAACCGGGCAAATGCCGCCCGGGCCGCGAGGAGAGCGGAAATGAAGATGATCCTGGCCACCGCAAGCAATATATATTATGAGATGGACCTGGAAGATTCCGGTCTTAGCCGGAAGGCTTTCGAGAGTGCCTGGATTGGTTATTACAAGTTAAGGAAGAAGGGACTTTTACGTAAATCCAGCGTTTTGTCGATCTGTGACTTCAGTCAGTCTTCGAGTAATCAACGTCTGTACGTGATAGACGTCCGTAACCGGAAGGTTTTGTATCGGACATATGTCGCGCATGGCATCAATTCAGGTGAAGAGTTTGCGAATTCTTTTTCCAATAAAAATGAGTCCTGTAAGAGCAGTCTTGGTTTCTATATCACGAAAAGGACGTATACCGGTATCAATGGGATGTCGCTGCGTATTGAAGGCGTGGACAAAGGATTTAACGATAATGCCGCAAAACGGGCGATAGTTATCCACGGCGCCACTTATGTCAGCCAGCGGATATTGCGCAAGTATGGGGTGATGGGTACGACTTTTGGCTGCCCTGCCATCCCTTCCGAGATGACCAGCCAGATCATCCCCGTAGTAAAAAACGGAAGCTGTTTCTTTATCTACTATCCTTCGAAGAAGTACCTGGCGCAATCACCGGTGTTGAATAGTTAATTGTTTACCCTTACGAATAAAAATGGAGTGCTCTGGCGGCCGTCTACTTTTCCCCGAAGACGGCCGCCTTTTTTTTATATTTGTCATTATAAGCTTATTCCTATGCCCCTCAGTATCTCTCCTGCAATGACTCAACCGGCTGCGCCCGCAAAAACCAGGTCTTTAACCGGTGCGGCTGCTATTCCTGTATATATCTACGCGGTATCGCTGGCTTCCCTGCTGACGATAGTCGGTATATTGTGGGATATTTCCTGGCATCGCTCGATCGGGAGGGATAAGTTTCTTTCGCCACCGCATATCCTGATCTACCTGGGAGCCATTTTTGCCGGCTTGTTTTCGGGGTTACAGGTATTATGGAATTCCATTTATCGAAGGGAAGCCTCGAAGGCAACCATGATCCGGGTATGGGGCGTCTTTTACAGCAGCCTGGGTTCCTTGTTTTGTATCTGGGGAGCCATCGCCATGCTGACTTCGGCGCCTTTTGACGACTGGTGGCATAATGCATATGGGCTGGATGTGGCGATCCTTTCCCCGCCTCATACTTTGTTGGCGATGGGGATGATCTTTCTGCAGTTTGGGGCTTGTGTGAGTATTTGCAAATATCTGAATGCGGGATTGGCGGGGGCAGGCACGGACGGCCGCAAACGGGCTTTGCTGCGGGTGCTGTTTGTTGTCGCCGGTTCAAGTCTTTTGACGATGGTGTATACATTATTCACGGACTACCTGCATATCCGGGGGATGCGCGGGCCTTTATTCTATATTATTGCAGCGGCAGTAAGTTTGTTGCTGCTGCCGGCTTTCGGTCGTGCGCTTCGTTTTAAATGGGGGATGACGGCCATCACAGGGGGCTATTTCCTGTTGGTGGGCATCAGCAATTGGATATTACAATTATTTCCTGCAGAGCCTAAGCTGGGACCCATTCTCACACATATCACCCATTTTCAGCCGGCGCAGTTCCCGGCCCTCGTATTTATTCCGGCGCTGGCCATGGACCTGGCCGGGCAGCAAACGAAGGCAGACGATTGGGTGAAGGCCTTGTTGATGAGTATAGCTTTTGTCGGACTATTATTGGCTATACAATATCCGTTGAGCGGATTCCTGCTGCAATCGCCCGCAGCGCGCAACTGGTTCTTTGGAGCAGAGACTTGGTATTTTGGAACCTCGCCGAATGCAACCTACCGATATTTGTTCAGGCCGGCGGAGCTGGCGCCTCTGCCAGAGCTTACAAAAGGAATATTGATGGCCATCGGGGTGGGGTGGTTATGCGCGCGGCTGAGCCTGCGGTGGGGAAAATGGATGCAAACTATTCAACGTTAATTTATTGCTGATGAAGATATTACTGAAGTGCCTTGTCCTTTTGATCCTCCTGGCTGGTACAACACGGCCGGCGCTGGCACATGTGGGGAGCCCGGATATAGCCCTGGAAGGGTTTGCCGGCCCCTATCGACTGCTGGTGAGCGTAAAGCCGCCGGACGTCATCCCGGGGACGGCCCAGGTGACGGTGTTTATGCAAAATGGCAGTGGCGCCCTGGTGTCTGCACAACCCATTTACTTTTATTCCGGGTCCGGGGGAGCGCCTTCGGCGGATGTATTGCAGCCGGCGCCCGGTCAACGCGGCCAGTTTAAGGGGGTCGTATGGTTGATGAACGATGGCTCTTCGAGTATCTTATTACATGTGGAAGGCGCGGCGGGTAAGGGTGACCTGGTCGTGCCGATCGTCGCTGTTTCAACCGCCCGGAAAAAATTGCCGGCGATAACGGGTTATGTATTGGTATTACTGGGGATATTGCTTTTTATTTTAATGGTCACCGTTATCGGCGCCAGTGTTTCCGACGGGTTGATCCGGAGGGGTGAGACCCTGACGGCTGGCGGCAAACGGGCAAAACGGATTGGTATCGGGCTGGCAGCGCTGTTTTCTTCACTCATCGTATACGGTGGTAATTCCTGGTGGCAGCATTGGGCTGACCGGTATCGTCATTTTATGTTCCAGCCTATGCATGCAAGCTATCAGCTACGGCGGGACAGCGGGATGAATCAGCTGACTATCCGCATCGACACGGCGCACGCTCAGCGCAGGGGATGGCTGCCCTATGTGGTGCCCGATCATGGAAAACTGATGCATTTGTTTGTCGTACGTATTCCGGGTATGGATGTTTTTGCGCATTTGCATCCCGAACGGCTGAATACGGCTACATTCCGGACGGTGTTGCCGCCCTTGCCCAGGGGGCATTACCTGGCTTTTGCCGATATCGTGAATCTCTCGGGGTTTGCCGAAACAATAAAAGACAGTTTCGATATCAGTGAAGACCTGACGGACAGCCTGCATAAGACCGATCCGGATGACGCCTATGCCTATGCGCTGCCAAATGACACCAATAACAGAGCTTTCCAAAGCGATGCGCAAACCATTGTTTGTGGCAAGCCCGGCAGCGGGGTGAGGATGAAAGACGGCTCGACGATGGTAGAAGAAGGTTTAGGCAGTACGCGCCTGGAGGCGGGACAGTTATACGATCTGAAATTTGCCGTATACGACGAAAACAGGCAACCGGTGAAATTGCAGCCTTACCTTGGGATGATGGCGCACGCCGCCATCATAAAAGACGATGGCAGCACGTATATACACCTGCATCCGGTGGGGACGTATTCGGTAGCCGCGCAGGAAGGATTGAAACAACGGATCTTACAGCCCGAGAATGAATACCACCTTCCCGATGCGGAGATATTCCGGGATAGTATCGACAAAGTGGTGGATGGGCTGAAGCGGATGCCCGAAGCAGAGCGGGACTTTTTTTTGATGAAACAGATGGGGATGCCGGGAGGCGGGGCAGCCGCTGGTCCGGGCTCCACGATGACCATGACCAATATGGTGAGCTTTCCTTATACTTTTCCAGGGCCCGGTTTTTATCGTATCTGGGTGCAGGTGAGGCGAAACGGACAGGTGCTGACGGCGGCGTTTGACCGGCGGGTAGAGTAGGAGGAGAGAAATAGCCGAATTTATTGTTCGGCCATTTCTGTTATCTGGGTGGAGAAAGAAAGCGATTTCCATCTCTCGAGCTGGTCACACAAATAAGTGGATTTTGCTGCGGCCCGGTTGTATGCGTCGCTGCCCAGGAATAAAACAACCGGTGGGTTAGCACTTTCGGCCAGCTGGATGAAAACTTCCGCGGCTTTTACCGGATCACCTATTTGTTTACCATCCATAGAAAGATATCTTGCATGAGATGCCCTTACTTCCTTGTAGTCATCAATGGTGTTTTTGGGAAGGGCGAGCGAGTCTGCGGTCAGGAATGAGGTTCGGAATGCGCCCGGAGCAATGACCGTCACTTTTACCCCGAGGGATTCCACGTCCTGGGCCAGTACTTCAGATAAGGCGATGACCGAAGCTTTCGCAGCCGAATAGATGGCCCAGCCGGTGGCGCCGGCAAAACCAGCGACCGAAGAAATATTCATGATGTGGCCGCTGCGTTGAGCACGCAGATAGGGCATGGCCTTTTGGATGACGCGGATGGTGGCGAAAACGTTGATGTCAAAGTTTTGGGCGACTTCTTCGGGGGCCAGCTCTTCAACAGTGCCACCGATGCCATAACCTGCGTTGTTGACGATGACGTCGATGCGGCCAAAACTATCATGGGTGGTTTTCAGGGAGGCAGCTATGGAACCTTCACTGGTGAGATCGACTTCAAGGGGAAGGAAGTTTTTTTCGGGCCCTACGGCCTGCGTCAGGGCAGTGCGATAGCGGGAAGTGGCGGCTACACGGTAGCCTTGTTCCAGTAAAACTTTTACCAGGGCTAGTCCCAGACCTTTGGAGGCGCCGGTGACATACCATACTTTCTTGTTGTCCATAATTTGTAAATTAAGGTACAAAGATAACAGCACCGGAAGTTCCGGATTATACAGGATTCAAACCAATAATTGCAAAAATCAAACAACTGATGAACGAAACGCCCCTGGAGAAAGCGCGGTGTTCTTTTTAAAGAAGTTGATAAAATGAGATGACTCTTCGAAGCCCAGTGACCATGCTATCTCGCTGATGTTCCAATTGGTATGCAGCAACAGCGAACGGGCCTCCTGCGTCACTCTCTCGGCGATGATCCGCGAAGTCGTTTTGCCGGTGTTTTCGCGCAGCGCCCGGTTGAGGTGGTTGACATGAACCGAAAGCTGGCCGGCAAAATCCGAAGGGGATTGTAAGACGATCCGCTGCACCGGTGATTCGATAGGGAATTGCCGTTCCAACAACTCCATAAACAGGGAAGAGATGCGCGTAGACGCATTGGAGCCGGAATAAAGCGAGGTGGACGCGGGTTGCATTTTCAGGGCGCAATGTACAAGTTCAAATACCAGGTTGCGCAGCATATCATATTTATAGGCATAGTCGGAGCCCATCTCTTCCAGCATTCTGCAAAATATATTCTTTATTGGCGGGACCTGTTCATCGGTGAGTAAAAAGACGGGCATGCTGCCGGGCTGAAAGACCGGGTATTCCCTGAGATGCCCGAAATGGTCGAAGAATGTTTCGGTAAAAATACAGAACATGCCGGACTGTTCATCTGAGAGAGATTCGTAGCTATAGGGGATCAGCGGATTGCCGAATATCAATGCCTGTTTATCGATGTCGACAATTTTATCGGCATAATAAAGGCGGAACTTTCCGATGGTGAGGGATATTTTGAAATAGTCCTTCCGGCTGTAGGGAACATGACGGGCGTTCTTTCCGGCGAACTCTTCCATCCGGAAGACATTGAAATGCCCCATCCCGTTTTTGAGATTGTCAGGCATCCAATTGAGCTTGTGGCGATAGAAATCTTCAAGGCTTTGTGTGGGTTCCATGGGCTAAAGGTACGAAAATCAAATAATAGAATATGCCGGACTCCCCGGCTTAAAATACCGTTTTTTCACGGGTTGTGACGATCGCCGGACTTCTTTTGCCCGTTATTCTGTCCGCAAATTTTTTACGGGATTGGCCAGCGCCGACCGGATGCTTTGATAGCTGACGGTCAGGAGGGCGATGCAGAGAGTCACTAAACCCGCCAGGGCAAATATCCACCATTCGATATCGATCTTGTAGACGAAGTTTTGCAGCCATTGGTTCATGACCAGCCAGGCAGCGGGGAATGCCACGAGCATGGCCAGCGCTATGACCTTCAGGAAATCGTTTGCCAGTAAAAAGGTTATGCCGGTCACGGATGCGCCCAGGACTTTTCGTATGCCAATCTCCTTTGTACGTTGGGCCGTCGCGAATGTCGCGAGGCCAAAGAGACCGAGACAGGAAATGAAGATCCCTAAAAAAGCAAAATAACCGGACAGTTTGCTGACGAGCTGTTCGCTTTTGTAGAGTTTGCTAAACTCCCGGTCAGCAAACTGGTAGGTGAAAGGGAATTTGGGATTCAGCGCCTTGGTTATTTTTTCCAGCCCGCTTATGGCTTCTTTGGTCTTACCAGCCCGGGTACGAATGAGGATATTACCCCAATTCCAGTTCTCATCCAGTCGCACGATCAACGGAGTGTAGGGGAGTTCCTCATCTTTGAAATGGAAAGAATACCGGGTAGTCTGCCAGCCTCTTCCTTAAACGAGGCGTATTTTTTTACCAGGTCTCCTTCCAGGGAGATATACACGAGGTTGTCCCGGTCATAACCGATATTCTTCGTTTGGATATAATTCAGCTGACGGTAGATCACGATCATTCCGATGATCAGCAGGATAGTGAGCGAAAACAGCCAAAAGACAGGTTGATTAACGGGCAGGGATAATTGTTTCCCGGTGAGGCTGTTGAAGGCAGGCAATAATATTCCACTCAGCAGCAGCGCGGCAAGAAGCGATAAAAAGGTCAACAGCAGCGCTTCGCCGATAAATTGGCTGATCAATGAAACCCGGGCTGCGCCAATGACTTTGCGTACGCCTATTTCTTTGGCCCGCCGCGCGGCCTGGGCCGTAGCCAGGTTCATAAAGTTGATGCAGGCAATCAAGAGGATAAAAATGGCGATGATGGTAAATATCCGGACATATTCAATACTGCCGCCATCGATCCGGCCATTTTTGAAGCTGGAGTGAAGGTGTTTTTCCGGGAAGGACTGCAAGGCCAGCTCTGTAAGGGAGCCTTCATTTCTGGGTTTATACCGGTAGATAAAATCTTTGACCTTTGCTTCGACCCTGGCAGGATCGGCTTCGGCGCGCAACTGCACATAGGTATTGGGGTCCGAATTGCCCCAATTGTTCACCCAGTCATTTTGTTTTATAAAGTCTGTCCAGCTTCTTAAAAAATCAAACTGGAGGGAGGAGTTGGCGGGCAGGTCTTCAAATACGGCGGATACCTGCAGGGTTTCGGTGTTGTCAAAACGAAGGGATTTGCCTATCGCCTGTTCGGGACTGCCAAAAAAGAGCGTGGCCATTTTGCGGGAGATGGCAATTACACCGGGGGCGTTGAAGGCTGTTTCCGGCCTGCCTTGCAACAAGTGATAGCTGAACATCCTGAAAAAATCGGCGCCGGCGAATGAACCATTCATTTTATTGATCCTATCACCGGCTTCGATCGTATTACTGGCGCCGGGTGCCGCGGCACTTTCCATACCGCTGGCGTATTGAATCTCCGGAACGACTCTCTTCAGCTCCTCTGCCAGCAGACCCTGGGTAGGGTAGCCGGCGTCTATTTTTCCATCGTAATAGTCGCGTTCGTATACCTGGTAGAGCTGTTTGCCGTGCACATGAAAGCCGTCCATGCCGCGTTCGTCCTGTACCCAAAGCAGGATCAGGAGGCTACAGGTCATGCCCAGGGCAAGCCCGAAGATATTGATGGCGGAGAAAGCTTTGTAACGGCGGAGGCTCCGCCAGGCTGTTTTTATATGATTAAGGAGCATTTCGGTACTCGTTTTGACCAAGTACTAGCTTATGCCATGCAAAATTTTTAGGGCATTGATAATTATTACATTATAGAATCAGCCGATAGACCAGGTGTTCGATTTTGAAGGGTATCTGTTCGGTGGTGAACGTCGCTCAGGATTTTTTTGCCTTGCCGAGTCCCACTTTATAGGCATCAGGGGTGCCGGTTATTTTTAGGTTCATAAATCGTACGCGCCGGTCTTTGTCCCGGTATTCGATGGCGTCCTCCTGGTCCGGGTTTACTTCTTCCTGTTTCTTGCCGAAGAGCTTCCGGAAACCAACCTGGGTGACCATTTTAAGGGGAACGCGGATATAATATTCCATTTGCATATTCATCGACTGGCGGCCGGAGATCTCCATAAAACCCAGCGAAGAGTTGATATTCATGTCGGGAATGAATAATGCCCCGTTCTTAAATGTCAGGGTATTCCGTAGGGTATCAAATCGTACTTTATTCAGGTTCTTGTCCGTGAAGTAGGATGACATGGCCTGCATAGGCGCGAAATTTACCAGTACGCCGTTGATGATCTCCAGGTCCATCAGCGCATCGGATTGATCGATGAGGGGCGTCAGGTCCGGATGCACTAATAGGTTACTCTGGATCTGCCCGCTTAGCGTGCCCTTTAAATTCTTATTGATCATGTAATCCTGGCCGAAATTGTCCAGCTTTATCATTAGCTTTTCAATGTTGATGTCTTCCGCACCAATTGTGCTCTTCAGGTAGATCTTTTTTGGGTTGCTTCCATCAAAATGCGCGCGGGCGGATATCCTCCCGCCGGCTATTTCCATGCCCAGTGTATCCAGGTAGATGTGCTGGTTGGCCAGCATGCGCATATTGGTGGTAAGGTTTTTAAGTCCCAATTGGTGATATCTTATCTCTCCGATAGCTATGACTGCATTGAAATCGATAAAGGGTATATTGAAAATATTGAAGGCATCGGCATGCCCGGAAGTAGTCGAGACAGCAGTGACAGCGGGTTTGTCCGGAGGGGCTGCGGCTTCCGAAGGGGTGGCCGCTTCTGTTTGTTCTTCCTCGGCGACCAGTACATAGTTTGTCAGCTGGTCTATGTCCAGGAGCCTGGAGGAGAACCGCAGAAAATTTTCCTTCTTCCTTCTGACCGTGTCTTTCCCGGTATACAAGCGCATACTGATGTTGAAATCGCTATTGCCGATCTTTCCTTTCAGGGTGTCGAGCTTTACATAATTATCAGTCCCTATTTTTATATTGCCGTTAATGCTATCCAGCTGGAAGAGATGATTTTTAAGGGCGCCGGAAATATTGGCGATCTTAACGTTGGCAAACTGGAAAACGGAGTCGTAGCGCAGGTCTGTCCTGGAACGCAGCCAGATGTTGGAACCTACCTCCTCCTGGTAATCGCGGGGTACATATCCGCGGCTGATGCGTCCCAGCAGGTCTTTCATAGCCAGGTGCTGCGATTTCAGGTCAAAAGCGATCTGGGTTTTGCCTTTTTTCACTTTTTCGAACCAGAGCTGATAATTATTTACCCGGCCGCTGAAGCGGATATCACTGCTATCGATGCTGCCGGCGAGATTCCGGAGCAACAGGGACGTATCATTGATGGTCAGTTCGGCGCCGAAGTCATGAAAGGCGTGAGGGTATTGTTTAAAGGCTGCATACAGGTTTTGTAGTTTGAATTTACCTCTGGGCAGGGGATTGGGATGCTGTAGCTCATTGACGGAGGTCTCCAGCGACAAGCCTATGTTAAAGCCATATATCTCCTCTTTTGCATTTCTGCTCCGGGCCGTATCAAAGGCCAGCAGCTCTTTGAGGATTAGCTTGTTGCTGTGGGCGTTAAGGGTCACCAGGACGGGTTTCTCCTGCTGATGGAAGAGTGCCGGCAGGTTGCTGATCGATCCATCCAGGTGAAGATCGGAGTTGCCGAGTTTAAAAACCATGGAATCGAGCTTCACCAGTCCGTCCTTCATGGCTGCGTGCAGGTTGAGGTTTTCAATGATATAAGGGTAGGAAGGTATCCGGAAAGTTAGGTTCCGTACGGTCAGCTCACTTTGAATACCCTCGGTGAGGTCGGGCATCGCCTTTTCGGGCATGTTCAGGTCTACCAATTCTTTGAAATCCATTTTCAGGTTGATATGGCCGGTGATGCGCTGCAGGTCTGGTATACCGAGGAAGGCGCCTACAAATCCCAATTCCAGGTCGGAGTTGATTTGCATGAGTATTTTAGGATCGGTAAAATCGCGCATGACAAAATTCCCGTTAAAGATGCCCTTTTCCGGCCGCGCATGCATCGCCGTTAGCCGCAGTTCAGAAGTTTTGAGCGAGTGAGCGGCTCCGTTGGTATAATAACCGGTAAAGGAAAGGGAATCCAGCTTTTTATTGGCTGCTGTGTTGTGCAACCAGGCATTGGAACAGGAAAAGTTAAGTTCTATTCCCGGCATTTCACCGGCTTTAAGCTTGCCTTTTACAGAGCCGGAAAAGCTCAGCCGGCCATCGTATTTGAAATGTTTCAGTTCCTTCATCACTGCCGCCGGGGCGAAGGCAAACAATTGCCTGAAATCCGGTTTGTCGCCTGTAATTTTCAGGTCGACCGTATTATCGTGGAGTAGATCGGCTGTTCCGGTAATGTTGAAAACTGCATCTTCGAGCTTTAATTTTCCTTTCGAGAGTTGAAGGAATTTAGTCGGCATGTCATAAGACAGCTGGATATCTGGTTCCAGGTGTTTGTGACGGAAGAAGGTGGTATCGCCCGGCCGGGTATAATCCACCAGCAGGGCGCCCTTCAGATCGCTAATGACCTTTGAGCTATCGAGATCGAAGGAAGCCTGTATCCTGTCAATATGTGTGCTGATCCGTTGCCGGCTCCGGTCGTCCAGCCAGGTGATATCCATATTCTTCAGCACGATCTTTTTAATGTCCAGGTCCATTTGTTTGGAGCTTGTATCGGCTTTTTTATCGGCTGAAAAAGCGGTCGCGTCGATTTGTATCCGGCTTGCTTCCACTATATTCAGCCGGCCGACGGTGTCCTGTACCAGCTGCACGCGGCCATTCTTTAAAACGATATTTTTTACAAGATACTGTCCTTTCAAAATATCCGGCAGGCTGAAGCCGACTAGCAGGCGTTCGGCCTCGAATATTGTTTTGTCGCTGGTTTGTTTACCGGGGTAGAATTTTACATTTTTCAAGTCGATGGAGACATAGGGCCAGCTTTGAAAGATGCTGATGTCGCTGCCGCCAATTGTCAGTTCACCCGGCAGCTGGCTGTTCAGCTGGCCGACTGCCAGTCCGACGAGGCGTTGTTGTTGGGAAAAGAGAATGGCTACGGCTATGCCAATGAGTATCAATAGAGAAAAAATAGGAATTAGAATAATACGTAGGAGTCTTCTGCGAGATTTTGGAGTCATAGGTTGAGATTTGGGTCGCGACCAGCTTATGCGCGAAAGGTACGCATAAAGAGCTGAGTAACCCCCCATTTTAACGATTTTAACGTAGTTTAAGTATATTGGGAAATGCAAAAACTTATCTATTATATACTCGATGTATTTACTGACGAGAAGTTTAAAGGCAATCCTTTATCAGTGGTATGGTGTGAGGATGAGCTTGACCTTCATCAATACTATGCCATCGCCCGGGAGTTTGGTTATTCCGAGACTTCCTTTGTAAACTATTCATCTGCGGATAAAGCATTCAAGGTGCGCTCGTTTACTCCGGGAGACTTTGAGGTAGCCGGGGCCGGGCATAACCTATTGGGTGCGGTGTGCCTTGCTGTTTTAAAGGAATGGAATATTTTCAGGGAGCAGGAGAAAGGGGAGCAGTGGGTCATTATGAAAGAGCAAAAGATACCGCTTCATGTCACGATAGAAAAAGGTCTTCCGTTTGTGGCGCTGAAGCAACAGCCCGCCGTGGTCTCCAATAAAACGCTGCTAAAAGAGGCTTCGGAGAAATACGGATTTGAAGGTTCTTATCTTTTTACAACCGGTAACAAGTCCGGCCATTACCTGGCCGAAACACGATTTTTTAATCCCGGTATCGGTATTGACGAAGATGCCTCAACGGGTACCGCTGCCGGTCCATTGGCGGGTTATCTCTACAGCTTAAACCATATAGTCGCGGATCAGGAGTATGATATCCTGCAAGGCGTTGAGGTAGGCCACCCTTCTTCCATCCGGGTGAAAGTGTCGGCTGAAGGAGTGTGGGTAAGTGGATCTTCGGTAATAGTTATGGAGGGGATATTGTATATTTAAACTTATGATACACTCTTCCAGCCTTGCCCGTCTTTTGTATGCTGTTACCTTAATAGTCCTTGTTCAGTGTAGAACCAAAGAGCGGGTTGTTCCGCCACCGGGCGACCGCAACAATGGCGGCCTGTTCCTTCCCGGAGATTTTGCCGCAGTCGTCGTTGTCGATAGCATAGGAAGAGCAAGGCATATAGCGGTGAATGACAATGGGGACATCTATGTCAAGCTGGAATACAATGATGCCCTGCACGGAAAAGGAGGAACGGTCGGGCTGCGGGATGCCGACAAGGATGGCAAGGCAGATATTATCGCCTATTTCGGTGAGTATAAAGACGAAGGCGGACTGCCGGCCGGCATGAATATCTACAATGGTTATTTATATACCTCCACGGTGAAATATGTGCTTCGGAATAAGCTGACGCCGGGTCAATTAATCCCGGAAGGAAAGACTGAAGTCATCCTCACGGATGACGAGCCGGACCTGATGAAGCACTGGCACTCGGCCAAACCGCTGGCTTTCGATGAAAAAGGGAATATGTATGTGCCTTTCGGGGCGCCGGATGATGCAGGGCAGGATATCGAAAGAGTCGGTCCGGCGGGTATCCCCGGGGGAAAAGGCGTGGATCCTTCCCCTGATCTGAAAATACATGCAGGAATATGGCGGTTTGATGCCAATAAAACAGGACAGACACAAAAGGATGGATACAAATATGCAACCGGTATCCGGAGTGTGCTGGGCATTGCCTGGCACCCGGAGGATACCAGCCTGTATGTCGCGATGAATGGGATGGATAATTTCCATACCCGGTATCCCAACCTTTATTCTGCCTGGCAATCTGCTATGCTTCCGTCGGAGCCATTTTTAAAAGTACGGGAACACGCCGATTTCGGGTGGCCCTATGCGTATTATGATCAGCTGCAGGGAAAAAATATACTGCAGCCGGCTTATGGCGGGGATGGCAAAACAGTGGGGAGGGCTGCTGCTTTTGACAAGCCGCTGATGGGTTTTCCGGGACACTGGGCTCCGATGGACCTGCTGTTTTACCGGGGAGATCAATTTCCTGAAAGATATAAAAAGGGCGCCTTTATTGCCTTCCATGGTTCTACGGACCGTTCGCCCTATCCACAGGCAGGTTATATCGTATGTTTTTTGCCATTTGAAAAGGGAAGCCCTACGGGAAAATGGGAAGTTTTTGCCGACGGTTTCACGGGTGTGGATACCGTGGTCAATACGCATGATGCTGTTTACCGGCCGATGGGACTCGCCGAAGGGCCGGATGGATCGCTGTACATCTCCGAATCGAATAAAGGAAAGATATGGAGGGTCATGTATAAAGGGGTCAGGGATAGATTTGGCGAAGCGCAGCTGGCTGACATGGAAAAACGAAAATCCCGGTCCTATATCAAGACCCCGGACGAAGTGAAAGATAATCTGGGCAAGGGAGGAGAAATGGAAGGTCATATCCTGTATAACTCTTATTGTGCAAGCTGTCATCAACGGGACGGCAAGGGGGATAACAGCCGCTATCCGCCACTGGCAGGCTCCGAGATCGTCACCGGGGATAAGGACCGGCTGATCGGCATTTTGATGCACGGTCTGCAGGGAGAGATCAAGGTAAGCGGAAAGACCTACAACGGGGTGATGCCTGCGCACGGTCTATTCCTGGATGATCACGCTATCGCCTCCATCATAACCTATGTCAAATACAGATTTAATAAGGTGAATGAGCCCGTTACTACAGAAGAGGTGACAAAGGTGAGGAAGGGGAAATAAAAGAATAGAAAACAAGATTATGATGATGGGAGAAGGATAGGGGCAGATGGGTAACTGTGGAATTTCTTACCAAAACCGGGAAACCGGCATCGGCCTTTTCGATCAGCAAGTCATCCCCCGGGAAAAAACGCTGAAGCCGGTCCAGAACAAACGATCTTATGCTTTTCGATTGATGTTCGGGATCGGTCTGTTCGATCTGCCTGACGTCCCAGCAAATATTGTCGAACTCCCCGGAATCATTCGTAGCCAGGCTGTGTATACATTTATCAGACACCCGGGACCGGGCGTAAACCGGAGTAGAATTGAAATGGACAAGGCTGTGATAAGCGGCCGATGGGTCGACCGGCTGTTGCAGCTGTTTTACAAAAATTTTTTTTGGTGAAAAACTAAGACCCGGAGCCTGCCTTTTTACACATTTATATACTGATTCTTTGATCGACCACAATAACCAGACAAACTGTTCAAAGGCGGGAAGATCTTTTTCTGAATACATCTCCAATTCAGCCGGGGAAAGGATTTTCGAATAAAATACAGGCAGTTTTGTACGGCCCGCATCAATGGCATCCATGGCAACTATATCGTTTCCGATGCTGATCAATTGCGTTGTTTGATCTTTTCAAGAATGACGTCGATGCAACTGCCTACATTGTGGATCTTTTCCGCAGAATCCATATCGATCTCGATGTCGTATTTTGATTCCGCGTCGATAAAAATATCCACCAGATTGGCTGAATTGATCTTTAGATCTTTTATAAGGTCCGTTTGTTCATTCAGAGAACTTAGTGCTTCTTTGTTAGCGGTGTAAGGGGTCAATACTTTTTTCAGTTCAGCCAAAATTTCTTGTCTATCCATTTTTATTTATGTTTTGCAAAAATTAAACAGCTATTCACATCTCCAAAGCCAAAGTTTGCTTTAGCTACGATATTTAACGTCCTATCGATGCGTTTCACAGGCATGGATTCCGTCCCGATCATATCGACAATCTCCGGATGAGGGTCCTCCAGGTTAATGTTCGGATGGACGAACTGATGCCATAACTGCAAAACAGCAGCCACAATTTCAATGGACCCTGCCGCGCTGAGACAATGGCCGATCATCGACTTCAGCGAGTTGACAGGGGGAAAATCCCCCTTTTTTCTATCCAGGGCAGTGACCCAGCAACCGATCTCCAGCTTATCGGCTACTGTAGCCGTCAGATGGCCGGAGACCAGGTCTACGTCTGACCCGCTGACCCCTGCATTATCCAGTGCGCCGCGAATACAGGCGACAATGCCCTGCGGATTGGGCGCCGTCATGGATCCTCCGCTTCTTTGCCCGCCCGAATTAGTGACCCCGCCCAGGATCTCCGCATAAATAGTGGCCTTTCGCGCGAGCGCAGTCTCCAGGTCTTCCAGCACCAGGGCGGCCGCTCCTGAACCCGGGACAAAACCATTGGCCGAAGCGCTCATGGGCCGGGAGGACTGTTCGGGCGTTTGATTGAATTTCCTGGAAAGGATGCGCATGGAATCAAAAGCTCCAAATATATAGGGATCGATATATTCATTGCTTCCAACAACCATTCTTTTTTCCAGGCCGTGCTTGACATATTCGTATCCTAGCAGGACGGCCTGGGATCCCGTTGCACAGGCGGCAGAATTGGTAATTATCCTGCCACCCAGGCCCAAAAGCCCCGAAACATAGGCCGTGGCTCCGCTGTTCATCGACTGCTCGATCACCCGGGAGCCCAATTTACGGGCCTGTTTGGAATCCACAAAGGAAATGACCCTTTTCATGGCCTCCGTATCCGCCACGCTGTTTCCAAAGACACAGCCCGTATCCCAATATGTTTCCTCCCCTCCGAGCGAATAACCCGCGTCCAGCCAGGCATCTGCAGCAGCTTTGATGGCATATCCAATCGTGCTGCCCTTCAGGCCGTGATACGTGACTTCCGGAAGATAGTTTCGCAGCTGCTCCCAGTTGAACTCCGGAATGCCTCCCACATGGCAGTTGAAATTCAACTCCTCGTAGCGGGGTACGAATTTTAGTCCCGAAATGCCCTGTTGAATAGCATGTAAAAAATCCGGGATGCCTACTCCATTAGGGGAGACCACGCCCATACCTGTAATAACAACACGGCGATCCATTATTAATTGTCCTTTTTGTCGGTTTTTTTAATTACTCCTGCAAACATTCCCCTGGCAACCAATTCATTATCTTCTCCCAGCGCTTCAATATAACATTTCAGCTTGCCAAAGCGAAAATACTGTTGCTGCGAAATTACCGTCAGCTTTTGACCCGGAAATACCATTTTGTAAAAAGACACTTCTGTTGAGGTCAGGAGAGGAAAAAGATTTTCCCCCCTCACTTCTGTATATTCCGGCGAATTTAGGATATAATATATGCCCAACACCACTACCCCGATCTGCGCCATTATTTCCGTAACGATGACCCCCGGTGTCACTGGATTTCCAACGAAATGGTCTTCATAAAAAAAAGCATCCTTACGCAGGGTATATTCTCCTGTTACTCCTTTTTCGTCCAATGAAAGGATGGTATCGACAAAGCGAAAGGAAGATTTATAGGGTAATTTATCTAAAATATGCTGGTACATTTTTATAATCATTTGGAAGCTAAGCGATTTACCTGCAATGTTCTCCGCCGTCAACATGGATCAGGGCGCCGTTTATCCAGGATGCTTCATCCGTGCACAAAAGGTAAATAACATTGGCTACGTCTGCCGGACCGGTCATCCTGCCAAAGGGATTACGCTTTGCCGTATGGTCCAGCAATTCCCGGCTTCCCGGTATCTTTTTCAAAGAAGGCGTATCGGTAATACCGGCTTGTATCACATTGGTTCTGATACCATGACGGGCCAGATCAACGGCCATATAGGAAGACAGGCTTTCCAGGGAGGCCTTGGCAACGGAAACAGCCGCATATCCTTCCCAGTATTTATGTGTCCCTTCACTGGTAAGCCCTATGATCCTTGCATCGGGCTGGAAGAGGTCTTCCTTTAGCAGCAATTTTGCCCAGTCCAGCATGCTGGTGCCCATGGCCTGTGTGGTATCCCGGATGTCCTGGGCGGAGAGCTCCTCCAGCGGCCTCAGGTTGCCCCTGGCTATAGAGTGCAGGAGCAGGCGAACACATTTCCGGGCGCCGACCTTTCTGTGGAACTCTTGCACGAACACCTGTTGTCCCTCCTCGCTCAGGGCGTTGAGATTAAAAGGGAGGATTATCGTATCAAATTCTTTTTCAAGCTGATTTAGTTCCTGTTTAACGGCTTTTTCCGTCGATGCCATTTCCCGGTAGAGCAGGGCGATATTCATGCCATGTGCCGCTAGTTTTCTGGTTGCGGCAAGGCCAAATCCGCTGGATCCGCCCAAAATCACCGCCCATGATCCGGAAAATTGTTTGATGTTGACTTCCAACTTGATGTTTTTCAGGTAATTGTCGAATATATTTGAATCGCAAAAGTAATTTATCTTTGTATTTACTTCACTGGATTATGAAAATAAGGCTATTTCTATTCCTTTTTCTAACGATAGTAGTAAAAATCGGGAATTCCCTTCCCTTAACGTCTGGTATATATCAAAATTTTGATCGGGCCACTTATTATAATGTCTTAAAAACCGGGGGAATAGCCGAGGCCGATAAGGAATTATCCGAAATAGAAACGCTGAGGTCGCCTGGAAAAGAAGCTTACCGGGGGGCTTTACTGATGAAAAAAGCGGGTCTTCTCCAAAAGCCTAAAGAAAAGCTGGATCAATTTAAAAAAGGACGAATCGAGCTGGAGACCATTATTCACCTCGACAGCACCAATGTGGAATATCGGTTCCTCCGGTTGATCATCCAGGAACATGCTCCAAAGATCACCAAATACCATGACCGGCTGGCAGCGGATAGTAAATATGTGCGGCAGCATTATAAAGAATTACCGGAGGTTGTTCAACGGGTGGTCAGGGATTATAGTAAAACGTCCTCCGTATTACATCCGGCGGATTTTGAATTTTAACTTTATCTACACATGGGGAAAAAAGTGCTAGCTGTTTATTATTCACAGTCCGGTCAACTGCGGGACATCATCGATAACCTCTGTCTTCCCTTTGAAGAGACGGGCTATACAGTAGAGAAATTGCAGGTCCGGATGCAAAATGACTATCCTTTTCCCTGGACCTCCGAAAGTTTTTTCAGCATAATGCCCGATTGCGTCCTGGGCAAGACGGCAGAACTGGCTCCGTTCACTTTGAAAGAAACCCGCTATGACCTTATTATATTGGGCTATCAGGCCTGGTTTTTGTCACCGAGCATACCGTTTAATTCACTCATGCACCAGCCGGAGATGAAGGCCATCCTGAAGGACACGCCGGTGATCACTGTCACGGGCGCCAGGAATATGTGGGTGAACGCTTTCGGGAAGGTAAAAAAATTGCTAAGTGAAACAGGTGCGTCTCATGTCGGCACGATTGCGATGATGGACCGCCACTTAAACCTGGTGAGTATTTTCACCATCTTTCACTGGATGCTGGGTGGAAAGAAAGATCGCTGGCTGGGTATATTCCCCCCGCCGGGGGTATCGGATTCAGATATTACCAGCGCATCAGCGCTGGGAGCTACCGTGGTCCGGCACATGGAAAGCAACGAATGGGAAGGGATGCAGGCGGCCCTCCTTGCACAAGATGCCGTCAATTGGAAATACCACCTGGTGTTTATGGAAACAAAAGCCGCTATAATGTTCAGACTCTGGGCCAGGTGGATCAGCACGCGGAAAAAAAGACAGGTGTGGCTTGTTGCATTCAAATATTATCTATTACTTGCATTGTTCCTGTTTGCGCCGATCGTCTACTTGATCGATCGGGTATTTTTCAAACCTTTCCTGTCAAAGCATGTAAAGGCCAAAAAGGAATCCTGTTTGCGATTGAATTAATAAGTTATAACTATTATGTCCGTACAAGAAGTATACATAACGAATACATCCCTTTTTCTTCCCAATGAGCCGGTCGCTAATGACGATATGGAAGAATACCTGGGTTATATCAATGACAAGCCTTCAAAATCGAAAAAGATAGTCTTGCGAAACAATGGCATACAGACCCGTTATTATGCTCTGACAAAAGGAGGAAAGCCAACTCACACGAATGCCCAGATGACGGCAATGGCTGTCCGGGACCTGTATAATAACGATCCTGAAAAACTAAAGGAGGTAGAACTCTTGTCCTGCGGCACTTCCTCTCCCGACCAGATGATGCCTTCGCATGGGGTCATGGTTCACGGCTGGCTGCCGGAGACAGGCCCTATTGAAGTCGTATCTCCTTCCGGGGTATGTTGTGCGGGGATGCATGCTTTAAAATACGCCTATCTCGCCATTAAGGCCGGCGATGTCCTAAAGGCGGTAGCCACCGGGTCCGAGCGGTTTTCGGCTTCACTGGTAGCGAATGTCTTCGAAGAAGAAGCCCAAAAGCTAAAAGCGCTGAATGAGAATCCATTCATCAGCTTTGACAAGGAATTCCTGCGCTGGATGTTGTCCGATGGAGCCTCGGCATTCGCCCTGAGTAATACCCCGAATACGGATGGCCTGAGCTTGCGGGTTGACTGGATCGAAGGTGTTTCCTATGCCAATGAGATGGAGACCTGTATGTATATGGCCAGTGAAAAGCAGCCGGATGGCACGCTGAAAAGTTACCTGGACTTCACCCCGGAGGAGGTCCTGCAGAAATCGCTGCTGAGCATCAAGCAGGATATTTCGGTCCTGAGCAATAATATCGTGCCGCTGGGGGGAAGAAGGATAAAAGAGATTGCAGACCGCAGAGGCTTCGGAGTGGATGACATCACTTATTTTTTACCGCATATGTCCAGCGAATTCTTTAAGAGCAAGATCTTTGAAGTTATGTCGGTATTGGGCAGGCATGTGCCGTATGAGCGGTGGTTTGTCAACCTGACCCGGCTGGGTAATGTGGGAGCAGCCTCGGCCTACTTTATGGTACATGAGCTATTCCATAGCGGCCGGTTAAAAAAAGGAGAGAAGATGCTGCTGCTGGTGCCGGAGAGCGCGCGTTTCTCTTATATGTACGCGATGCTGACGGTTGTTTAATTGACTATTATGAAAAAGGAAGACGTTCCACAGGACCTGAGCTCACTCGGCAAAATTACGACCGAAATTTGTTATGCAACAGATGAGTCGGGGAAGTATACTACGCAGCAAAGCCGGGGCTGGGATGTAAAGATCGGTGCGCTGGATGTCACCTGGGAGAATGTTGAAAAGCGGATGAAGGCAGCAAAGGAAAAACTGGCAAAAGGTGAAGTAAGCCCCCTGCTTTATTTTATGGAAAAGAATGTCATGGATCTGGCTATCCTTTCCGCTTATACGGGATTCTGGAAGTGGCGGATCAGGCGTCATCTGAAACCCGGAGTTTTCAGCAGGCTGTCCGATAAAGTCCTGCAGAAGTATGCGGAAGTTTTCAACAGCACCGTAGAGGAGCTAAAAACTATGAATGTACATGCATAGTCCCTTCAAGCATATTCAGGCTGCACATTGTGAAAGTGGTGTTACCAACAGTTTGCTGAGGAATATTGGAATCGATAAAATGACGGAGCCACTGGCCTTTGGTATTGGCTCGGGTCTGTTCTTCGTATACGTCCCTTTTCTAAAGATCAACGGCGGCCCGGCTATCGCCTTCCGGTCGTTTCCCGGTATTATTTTTAAACAAACCTGCCAGTCTTTAGGTATCCGGGTAACCCGGAAAAAATTCAGCTCCAGGCAGGCGGCCCAGCTTTTTCTGGATCAATGCCTGGAGCAGGGCCTGGCGGTGGGGTGCCAGGTCGGCGTTTATTATCTGCCTTATTTTCCCAAAGAATACCGTTTCCATTTCAATGCACATAACCTGATCGTCTATGAAAAGGAAAAGGATCATTACTTCGTGAGCGATCCTATTATGGAGACGGTGGCATCTTTGTCTGAATACGAGCTGGAAAGGGTGAGGTTTGCCAAAGGCGCCCTTGCGCCCCGCGGACAGCTGTATTATCCCAGCCTGCAGGGGCAGACCATCGATGACGGGAAGATGAAGCAGGCCATCCGGTTTGGCATCCGAAAAAATATCTTCAATATGTTGCATATTCCCGGCCCGATAGCGGGAGTAAAGGGAATCGCCTTTACCGGCCGGAAGATCAAAAAATGGCGCGATGGACTGGGGCTCACCAGGGCCGGCCTGTATCTCGCGCAGCTGGTCCGGATGCAGGAAGAGATCGGTACGGGCGGCGGCGGCTTCCGCTACATTTATGCTGCATTCCTGCAGGAAGCCTATGCTTTTCACCGGGCCGACGAGCTGCTGGCTATTTCTGCCCAATTTACCCGGGCGGGCGATCTGTGGCGGGATGCTGCCGTACAGGCTGCCGGCATCTATAAAGGCAGGCTGGGCAGCCAACCCGATTTCAATACGATGGGCGACTATTTACTGGAAATTGCAGAGATGGAAAAAAAGGCCTTTACTGTTTTGTCTAAAATCAAATGGCATTAAATGGGCCAGCCGGCGGTCTCGATCACTAATCTTGGATTTTCTTATCCGGCGCAACCCGGCTTGTTATTTGCCCGTCTGGGGCTCGAAATAGCCGATGGATTACGATTTGGCCTCTTCGGTCCCAATGGCGCGGGCAAAACCACTCTCATGAACCTGATGACGGGTATCCTTCCCTATGACCAGGGAAGCATTGAGTTATTGGGGCATCGGGTAAAAAAGAAAAGCAAAACCGTGAACAGCTTATTCGGGCTTGTTCCGCAGGACTATTCCTTTTATGAGGAGCTGACTCCTGTTGAAAACCTGGAATTTTTCGGGGCGTGGGCTGGTCTTTCTCCCCGGCAAACCCGGGAAAGAACGGAAGAGCTGTTGGAGGTCATGAATCTCCGGGAAGTGAGGAACAAAGCGGTCGGTCAATTTTCCGGCGGTATGAAACGAAAGGTAAACCTGGCTATCGGAGTCATCCATCAGCCGCGGATTTTGTTCCTCGATGAGCCAACGGTAGGAGTGGACGTAAACACCAGGCATGAGCTTATCCGTTACCTCATCGAACTGAACAGGAAGGGCACCACACTGGTATATACATCCCACCAGCTGGACGAAGCAGAAGAATTGTGCGAGCGGATAGCGCTGATGGATAAAGGGAAGATCATTGCCTGCGGCGATCTCGGGAGATTATTGGAAGAACACCGGCAAACGGATCTGGAGGGATTGTTTTTACATTTGACCGGAACCGTCTTCGACGACAGATGAAACAATGAAATTGCTTGCGACGATAAAAAAGGACCTGCGCATTTTGCTGAGAGACCGGATCGGTCTGACGCTGATGTTTGGCATGCCCATTCTGCTCGTGTTGATTGTCACCAGCATTCAGAACAATGCTTTTCAGCCTTTTTCTAAAAATAAGGTTCTTCTTTTCGTCCTTAATAAGGATACAGGACGGTTCAGCCAGGAACTGACCGGGGCCGTCGATCGGATAGGGTTATTCCGGCTGGAATATATCGACCCAAACAGCAGCCGGGAAGATATCCTTTTCCAGATGCGGAAAAAGGACGGACAGCTAACGGTAGTTATTCCCCCGGATTTTTCCAGGCAGATAGCTGCTACGGCCAAAGAAAAGGCGGGTAAGGCATTGCATTCTTTCGGGCTGGAAGGGGATACGGTTGGTCATAGCCCCGAAGGCCATTCCCTGGAACTGCTGTACAACCCAGGTCTGGAGCCTTCGTTAAGGCTGTCCACAGCCGGCGCCCTGAACGGGGCCATACAAATGGTGGAAAGCAGGCAGATAATAAGGACCCTATATTTCAGCATCAATGAAAAGCCCTTGCCTGATTCCCTGGCTTCGCAGATGCTGAGCAGCCGGATGGCCCTTCGGGAGATCCCTGTTACCAGGGGAGGGCCTGTCATCCCGCTGAATGCTACACAGCATAATGTACCGGCCTGGACGATCTTCGCGATGTTCTTTGTTGTCATGTCGCTGGGAGGCAGCATCGTCAGGGAAAAATTAAATGGAAGTTTCATCCGGCTGAAGACCCTGCCGACAAATTTTATGATCGCCTTATTGTCCAAGCAAATCACCTATCTGGGGGTTACTTTTCTGCAGGCTTTTATCCTCTTCGCCATGGGGTTGTGGTTATTCCCGCATATAGGTCTTCCTCCGTTAAGCCTTCCCCGTGATGGGGCAGGCCTGGTGTTGGTGACCCTGCTCTGTGGCTGGTGTGCAGTAAGTTATGCTATCCTGGTGGGCGTTGTTGCCCGGACGCAGGAGCAGGCAAATGGGTTTGGAGCCGTATCGGTTGTTATCCTTTCCATTATCGGCGGATTGATGATCCCTTCTTTTATCATGCCCGGCGCCTTCCAAACGGCCATGCAGTTCTCTCCGCTTCACTGGGCCCTTCAATCCTATTACGGACTATTCCTGGAAGGGGGAAAACTAAAAGACATTTTGATAAATGTCTTACCTTTATTGGTTATCACCGTGGTGCTTCAATTGGCAATTGTTGCGGCACTTAAAAGAAAAAAATTAATCTGATCTGAATTACAAAGAATGGACAAGACGGAATTAAAACAACAGCTAAAAGAACAGGTCATTCAATTCCTGAACCTGACATCGCTGACCCCTGCGGATATCGCGGATAACGAGCCGTTTTTCGGAGAAGGACTGGGGCTGGATTCCATAGATTCCCTTGAGATGATCGTATTGCTCAACCGGTTATATGGAATTACCATTAAAGATCCCAAGGAAGGACGTAAGGTATTGGTGGATATCGAAACCATGGCTGATTATATCGAACAGCACAGAACAAAGTAAATTTTTGTCGATTGAAAAGGGTTTTCATTACCGGCATGGGAGTCATCAGCGCTATCGGCAATACGGTGACAGAAAACCATTCCGCACTGAAAAATGGCGTCTGCGGAATAACGATGGTTCCTGATCCCGCTTCGGGATTTATTCGTGTACCTCTTGCCGCAGTCTCTTTACACGATGAGCTTTTACGGGAAAAATTACAGGTATATGACCCTGCCGTCACCCGGACGACACTACTCGCCCTCCATGCATTTCGCGAGGCCGTACAGGATGCAGGGCTTACCGCCGAAGATTTAAACAGTGACAGGACGGCCCTGATCGGGGGAACCACCGTCGGAGGGATGTGCCAGGCCGATGAATTGTATAGAGACGTCTCGCAACGGTATACGGCTTCTCCTTTTCTGTCTTCCTATGATTGTTCTTCCGTTTTTATATTCCTGCAGGAGCTTTACCGGATGGAAGGGATCGTCGATACTATTAACACCGCCTGTTCTTCTGCCGCCAATGCGATAGGGTATGGAGCAAGGTTGATCCGGAGCGGGCTGGCGAAAAAAGCCATTGTAGGAGGAGCCGATAGCCTGTCGAAGTTTACCATCAGCGGCTTCAACGCCCTGCATATACTTTCCCCGGAGATTTGCAGGCCTTTCGACCGGGACCGGCAGGGACTAAATTTAGGGGAAGGGGCCGCGTTCCTGGTCCTGGAAGGAGAAGAAGATATTACTCGCCGTAAAAAAGTATATGCCGAAGTAAAAGGTTATCACAATGCAAGCGACGCCTTTCATACGACTTCGTTGTCGGCAGATGGTATAGGGCCTTACCTGGCCATGCAGGGAGCCTTGATGGCTGCGGGATTAAACGCCGGCGAGGTGGATTTTATCAATGCGCATGGTACGGCGACCGAAAATAACGATGAGTCGGAAAGCAAGGCAATGATCCGGGTATTCGGTGAGCCTCCGCCCTTTATCTCTACAAAATCGAACACCGGTCATACCCTTGGCGCCGCTGCTGCCGTGGAAGCGGTGTACAGCCTGTTGAGCCTGGCGCACCAGGAGATATATCCAAGCTTGCATTTTAGTGAAGTCATCCCCGGCACGGACCTGGAGCCGGTGACAGGATACCGTCGGTCGCCCCTTCGTCACGTCATGTCCAATTCTTTTGGTTTTGGAGGAAATTGCGTGTCTTTAATCTTCTCTAAATCCTGACTATGCTGTATATCCATCAGGCCATTTGTATCTCTCCGCAGGAAACTTTTCCCTCTTTTGATCTCACCCGGGTACATCAACCGGTAGGGAATAAGCTGGAGGCAAGGGAACCTTCTTATGAAGGAATCCCGCGGAACCTTTTGCGGAGAATGGGAAAGGCTGTACGGATGGGGATTGGCGCCAGTGCACCCATCCTCCGGTCAGCGCCCCGAACTATTTCAGGTATTATTATCGGAACGGGTAATGGCGGGACAGAAGACAGCTACAGTTTCCTGCAGCAGATGAAAGAATATGGCGAAGGGATGCTTACACCGGGAAGTTTTTCACAAAGCACGTCCAATGCGATGGCTTCACAATTGAGCCTGATGAACCAGAACAAGGGTTATAATATGACCCATGTGCACAGGGGATTGGCGTTTGAAATGGCGTTGCTGGATGCGACATTGTTGTCCAAAGAGGACAAAAACGCTTATTATTTGCTCGCGGGCGTTGATGAGCTGTCGGCTTCTAATTTTGCGCTTGACGAAATGGAAGGATGGTTTCCTCCCGGTACGATCGCCGGGGAGGGGGCGGCGGCATTCCTGGTTTCGGGGCAGGCACAGGATGCGCTGTTTGGCGTGAGGGCGGTCGCGACCTTGCATAGCGGCGATATCGACGTGGTCAGGGGGCGGTTGGAAAATTTTCTTAGCACCCATCTGCCTGCCGGGGAGGAGATCACCCGTCTTATCAGCGGAGAAAACGGGGATCTGCGGCTGAACAATTATTATAAAGCCTGTGAGCAGATGATGGGCAGGGATACTGCTGTTGTCCATTTTAAGCGTTTTTGCGGGGAATATCCCACGGCTTCCGCTTTTGCGTTGTGGTTGGCGTATCAACAGTTATCGGTGGAAAGTTATGGCGCCCCGAACTACCTCATCTATAATACGTATAAAGGCCGTCAGCACAGTTTTATTCTGCTGACCGGAATGACCCGTAAAACCTGAAACAAGGGGTTGTCTCTTTCAGGAAAATTACCGAGACTTTTATGGAGTTGTCGTCAAGGGTTTTGAAATTTAGTTCTGCCTGCAGGACTGGCGTGTAACGCGGGTCTATCTGTTGCAGGAATTTTATGTTATCTGCTTTTTGGAGTAACAGCGTTTTTTTTGTCGCGAGCCCGGTCAGCTCCTTTACCATCTGCATCATACAAACGCCCGGGACTATGGGCTGGCCGGGGAAATGTCCCTGGTAGAGTGGATGGTCTGCGCGCAGCTGAAGGGAAGCCTTGAGCGAAGACTCTCCGCTTGTCATTTCGAGTATGGTATAAAAATTATCTTTTAACATTTTGAGACCAGCATCAGGGAGTGATGGATATTCAGGTAGTTGTTATGAATAAGTACTCTTTTTGGGCCGGCGTTTCCGGCATTTGCTGTTCCGGATGTGCTGACCATTCCGGCTGCCAGCGCCAGTGCAAAGGCGGATGCCGTGGGGTATTCGCCGCAGAGCTGTTTGAAGTCGGCGCCGGTGAGGACAAGGTCGATATCTTCCCTTGTCAGCGAGTGGCCGGACAGAAAGCGGCGGATGTTCGCATCCATATCGTCCGTTGTAGCGGGCTTATAAAAGGTGGCGAGTCCTTCGAGTACCGCATAGTCTTTTCCGGAAGGTTCGGCTGTTAAAAGGAAGAATGCCGCGCCTTCGCCGGCAACGGCGCCGTGGTTATATAGTCCAAACCTTTCCAGGATGGAGTGGCTGGCTTCTGTTATCTCGTCTAAACCACCCACCAGTACGGTCCTCGCCGCGGATTCCTGCAACAATAGCATGCCGTCGAGCAGGGCGCTTTCAAAAGAGAAGCCGCGATGAACAAAAGTGTTATTATAACCGGTGCATTGAAGCATGAGGGCGATCTGCGCGCCTACGGTATTATGTGTAGACTGGATGAAGGGGGTGGGGGAAAGCATTTCTTCCTGCTGCCCGATCAGTTGGCTCAGAAAAATGCCGGTATCTTCCAGGCAGCCATAAGCTGTTCCCGTTACAATGGCGTCCGGCTTCTCCACACCTGCTTCCCGAAGGCATCGATAAGCGGCAGCCACACCCATTTTGACGATCCGGCTCATCCGGCGGATGGACTTTGCATCGATGAAGGTGGTGTAATCAGGCTCTATGGCTTTTAGCCGGTTGCCGGTGGGGGGTGTGGTTGGGAGAGGCGCGATCGCCGCGGCGGGTTGGGGCGAGATGCTGGCTATGGAGCGGATATATATCTTCATCTTACGGTTTTGAAAAGATTAATGAAGAACAGTTACCGCCAAAACCAAATGAGTTGGATAAAACGTGTTTTATCAGACGATCTTTTATCAGGCTTGTTTCGGGAGTAAAGGACAGCTCTTTCATGGGCGTTCGAAAACGAAGATTGGGATAGATAATATTCTTTTGGACGGAGAGGGCGGAAAAAACGGCTTCTATTCCACCACTTGCGCCAAGCGTATGACCGGTAAAAGATTTGGTTGAGCTCATGGGAGGATAGTTCGGGTCAAACAATCGTTGGATGGCCGTACCCTCGGCCAGATCGTTGTTGGCGGTACCGGTGCCATGCAAATTGATATAACTGATATCGGAGGGTTGCAAACCGCTGCTCTCCAGGGCGCCTAGCATGGCCAGGTAAGATCCTCTTCCGTCCGGCGAAGAGGCAGTCTGGTGATAAGCGTCATTTCTGTTGCAGTATCCTGCCAGTTGGCAGATGGGTGTTGACCGAAGGGACGCTGCTACCTGTTCGGACACCAGCACTAGATACCCTGCTCCTTCCCCGAGGTTGAGTCCTTTCCGGTTTTCATCAAAGGGGGTACATTTTTCTTTGTCGAGGATCATCAGGGCATTAAATCCGTTGAGGGTAAACCTGGTCAGCGAATCTGTGCCACCGGCGATTACTGCATCCAGATACCCGTGCCGGATCAGCCTGGCAGCGAAAAATATGGCATTGGCTGAAGAGGAGCAAGCCGTATTGATGGTCGTGATATAATCCTGGATGCCGAGCTGATCGGCTACCCATTCGGTAATACTGCCGCATTCGTGATTTATGACGGCCCTTAGTCTTCCTTTTTTAGGGTTTTCCAGGAAAGAGCTGAAAAACTGCTCTGTTTTGTCCATGCCTCCCACCGTATTGGCTGAGACCAGGCCAACGCGGAGAGGGGATTTTGGCAAACCTGCCGATTCCAAGGCTTCTTTTACGGCGATAAAACTCAGCAAGGCGGTACGGCTGATATTCACCGGCGGCCTTCCATTGCTATCCAGCACCTCTGTCAGCCTGGCCAGCTCTTCATTGCTGGCCTTGACCTCTGCAACCGGAAAGTCTGCCCGATGTACGGTATCCAGGTGCCGGATGGGCTGGATGCCAGCCTGTCCATTCTCCAGCGCATGGAGGTTTTCGGTCACATTCCTGCCGATGGCGGAGATGAGCCCCAGACCGGCGACATAGATCGGTTTATTGTCAGCTGACATTGGCATTTCCCTCCATAAAGATTTTGTCCATGTTCTCTTTTGTAAATAAGATGGGGGATGATGTGTTGCCGGGGTGATCGTGCGCCGCCAGGAATAAAGTAGCCCGGTATTCTTCCCCCAGTACATCGACCCAACCGCAAATACAGGCTTTTACTAAACCCGTATCGAGTAACTGACCAACATATTGTTCCAGGAAGGCGGCATCAAACCGGTCGAAGATAAAAAAAGCGTTTTCCCCTTTAAACTTATTCCGGATACTGATTTCTCCGATCATAATATTGGGCAATGTATATACAAACACGGCCGGGCTGGGTATGTCCTTTACCGTATCGAGGTATTTCATATCGGTGTCCAGGCTTGAATTGGCGTTGGTAAGCACGATGCCGGTATCCTCGGGTTGCCATTCCCCCGGGAGCTTGACATCCCTGAGCGCTATTTCCGAAGCCAGCCAGCCCAGTTTGCTCAGTTGGTCCATTTTATAGAACTTAGGATAGTCAAGGCCCAGGTAGCGGTAGAGCGACAATAAAAATTCGTTGAGGGGCTGGTTCTGCGAATACAGGCAACTACCGTCCTTGTAGACAGCGTTGCGGCTAATGGTGCACGATGAAATAATATGATTTATATCACCACTCAAAGTCTTTGCGGGGTTTTACTATATAAGACGGCAGCATTGCAACCTCCGAAACCGGAGGCGGTTTTAAGACAGTGCTTCAACGGCGTGTGCAGCAAAGACCGGGTGACATGGATAGGTTTTGTCACGCCATGTTCCCGGAAACCCATGGTTGGGAGGACCAGGTCTTCTTTCATTGATGCGATGGTAATGATCGATTCGACCAGGCCGGCTGCACCGAGTGTGTGGCCATAATATCCTTTCAGGCTATTGACGGGAACGGATTCCATACCGGCCAGCTCAATAGCCTTAGCCTCCATTTCATCGTTGTACGGTGTTGCTGTGCCGTGCGCCGAGATCAAGTCAATATCCTGTGGGGTGACGGCGGCGTCCTGCAGAACTTTTTGGATGATGTAGCTCAATTCGCTGCCTGTCCGGGAAGGACCGGAAATATGGTTGGCGTCATTACCTGTCCTGCCACCCATGACTTTTATGACAGGGTGGGAGGGATGACCCTTTTTGCCGGAGGCGGGGAGATGATCGCTTTTACCCGAGAGGATCATGGTGGCGGAGGCTTCGCCGAGGCTGATGCCGGTTCTGTCTTTGTCGAAGGGGCGGCAGGGTTCAGGGCTCACTGCCTGAAAGGACTGGAACCCGGACAAGACAAATTTTGAGATCAGGTCGGCGCCCGCGACGACGGCATTTTTGTATCGTCCCGACCGGATGAGACGTGTGCCGGTGATAATGCCCAGCAGCCCCGAGATACAGGCATTGGAAACGACCAGGGGCCGGTTGGTGAAATGAAGGTAGGCGGCGATCCGCCCGGCCGAACCAAACAGCGATAGCCTGTCTTGCAGGCGCGGCGCCGGCGAGTCGGGACCCGGGATTGGTTCCGGGGCTTCCAGCAAGGGGATGTTTCCCTTCGTAGAAGAAATGATCAGGATCGTTTCCGGGTCGGCCGGGTCTACGCCACAGTCCGCCAGGGCCTGCCGGATAGACACGACAAGCAGCTGTTCAAACCTTGTCAGGTCTCCCGGATCGGGAAGGATCCCGGCCAGGTCCTGATCCAGCTCTTTATTGAACAAAGCTGCATAAAAGGGCTCAGCAGAAAGTGTCGCATCGTCGTGCAATTGGATACCCGAGACGGCTTCTTTCAACCGGGTAAAGTTTTCAGCGGTTGTCCATCCAAGCGGAGAAAGAATATTATCTGAAACGACGAATACGTCAGTCATTGAGTCAAGGTTGCGGTCCGATAAAGATATTCATTTCACAGCTGGCGATCAATGTATCGTTGCGCCGGATATTTCCTGTTACAAGGACCATATTGAAAACTGCATCCGTAATGGTGATCCCGGTGACCAGTTCGTCCCCCACAGCCGGCAGGTCCACGACAATAAAGTTTTTAACGGCTCCGATAAATCCCACGGGAACGGCCTCGTTCCTGCTTTTCGCCATATATCCTGCGCCGGCGGCTACGGTCTGGGCCATATTTTCAAGGAGGCCGGCCTCGTTCCATTTTTCATTTTCCACAAAAAGATTGTCCCGGCTTACCCGGTAGCTGGTTCGGGCGGATACCCCATCGGCAAACAGCAATTCTCCAACCATGACGAACGGTGGACGATGCGGTATTAAAGAAAGAATATTTTCGACCATGGATCGATAATTTTAATGCGGCCTCCGTGCTAATACAACCCTCCGTTGACCGACAAAACCTGGGCTGTTATATAGGCGGCCTCCGGTGAGGCCAGGAAACCGACCGCGTGGGCCACTTCTTCCGGTTGGCCCCAACGTCTGGCCGGTACCAGTTTCTGCACTTCCTTTTCTTCTATGCCTTCCAGCATATCCGTTTTTATAAACCCGGGCGCCACTGCATTGACTGTTATATTCTGGCGGGCGACTTCCAGGGCAAGCGCTTTGGTGGCGCCGATGAGGCCTGCTTTTGCCGCCGAATAATTCGTCTGGCCCGCCAGACCTTTCAAACCGGAAAGCGAAACGACGTTGACGATACGGCCATATTTCTGTCCGATCATTCCGTTCAGCACGAGCCGGGTAACATAGAAAAAGCTGTCCAGGTTGGTGCGGATGACACTATCCCATTGTTCGTCCTGCATCCACGCCATCAGCGCGTCTTCCCGGATGCCGGCATTGTTGACCAGGACTTCTACCGGTTTATCCGGATTGATGTCGATCCATCCCCCCAGCAGCTGCTGCACCTGCTGTTTATCGGAAACGTCAAAGGGCAATAGCTCGCCCCTGCCATTTTGCTGTTTTATTGAGTCGAGGGTTTTGATTGCTTCCGCCTCATTGGCCTTGTAGTTGACCAGCACATAATAGCCCATGGCCGCTAATTTCAGGCAAATAGCCCTTCCAATCCCTCTTGAACCGCCTGTAACCAGTGCATATTTCATATGTTATCCCTTTTGCCGGACAGGAATGATCTGTTCGCAATTTCGTAAATAATCTCTTATCGTCCGGAGATCGGTATATTTCGGGACATCTTCTATAAAGGAAGGGAAAATAGCTCTTATCCGTTGGTATACTCCCAGGGTGACCGAAGAAAGCCTGTCGGTACATTTCAGGTAATCGACTGCCTGGAGTACGGTCATCAGCTGGATGCTGAGTACGGTAAAGGAATTATCGATGACCCTTTCAGCCATCAGGGCGCTGTTGCTGCCCATGCTGACGATGTCCTGGTTGTCGTTGTTATTGGGAATACTATGGACATACATAGGAAAGGACAGGGTTTGATTCTCTGCGACGGTGGAGGTGGCCGTGAATTGCATTCCCTGCATGCCAAAATTAAATCCCAGCACCCCGAGGTTCAGGAAAGGCGGAAATTTCTGGTTCAGCTTGTCGTTCAACAAATAATTGAGCTGTCTTTCGGCCAGCATCGATAATTTTGTGATGGCGATCTTCAGCTTATCCATCTCCAGGGAGACATAATCACCATGGAAGTTGCCGCCATGAAAGATATTATGGTTAATGTGGTCGATAACGGGATTATCATTGACTGAGTTGAGCTCATCCGTCACTATTTTCCCGGCCTGGTGGATCGTATCATATATCGGACCCAGCACCTGGGTTACGCAGCGCAGGGAATAATACTCCTGTACCTTATCTTCGAATACTTCCTGTTCGATATTTCCGGGATCGTATAAATGATCCGACCGTCGCCGCACCATTCCGCTCTCTTTCAGGATATCCCGCATCAGGCCGGCAATGACATTCTGACCCCGGTGAAGTTTTACGATATTCAGTTCATAGGAATAGTGGTCGTCATAAGCCTCGACGACCTCGTTGACCATGGCGGACAAAAGGACGGACCATTCCAATAGCTTCCAGGCCTGTAGGATGTTCACCATACCGATGCCGGTCATAGCGGAAGTGCCATTGAGGATGGCCAGTCCTTCCCTGCCGGAAATGGACAGCGGTTTGATCTGTAGCCGGTTAAAGATATCCTTCGCCGGATGGATGGCGCCTTCGTAAACAACTTCCCCTTCGCCGATCATTGCCAATCCGAGATGCGCCAGCTGTACCAGGTCTCCGCTGGCGCCCACTCCGCCATGTTGATAGATACAGGGATATATTTCCTTATTGATCAGGTCTCTCAGCAATTCCACGGTATCCGTATGTACGCCTGAGTAAGCCCGCATGAGACTGTTGAGCCGGGTGATCATCGTGGCTTTGATCAAATGTACGGGTAACAGCTGACCGCTGCCCGAACAGTGGCTGCGAATGAGATTGTATTGAAGCCGGATAAGATTTTCTTCGCTGACCTTATATTGGGCCATGGGGCCAAAACCGGTATTCAGGCCATAGATCAGCTTGTCGGAAGAAAATTCCTTCAGAAAGCGAAAATTGGCGTCGACCTTTTCCAGGTCTTCTTTTCGTAAGGTAACGGAGCCTCTATTAAGAAGGACATCCGAGAAATCTTCCAGGGAAAGTGCGTTTTGTCCAATTGCAACCATGGGCAAAGTGATTAGATCTATAGGGCATCACCCCTTTTATCGATGAATTTAATTGGTTTCCTGTTTGTCTCCGATACCTGCATCCGCTGCATGTCTTCGGGTCCTATGTATTTTATGAATGGCGTAACCCTCAATCTCGCCTGCAGCCAGGCCCTGACCTTATGATCTGTATCTTCGGTCAGGGCAACAGGAAGCAAATATAATAAGACTTCATCCAGTCCCAATTTATTGGTGGAAACTTCCACTACATAGTCCCGAATTTCACTCAAACCGTTGAGCAGATCGAATAACACGGAAGGATAGAGTGTCGTACCCTTGAATTTGATCATTTGCTTTTTGCGCCCCAATAGGGGGGACAGGCGCAGACTATGTCTGCCACAGGCGCAGGGGCTGTCATCATAGGTGCATATATCGCCGGTTTTATAGCGTAAAAGCGGCATTCCTTCTACTGCCAGCGTGGTAATGGTCACTTCTCCCGGAGTACCGGGAGATACCGGCCGGTCCTGGTCGTCCAATAACTCGACAATTAATAATTCGGGCCGGAGATGGCCGCCTTTTCCTTCCGGGCATTCGGTAAAGGCCGTCTGCATCTCTGTAGAAGCGTAAGTGGAGAATAAATGGATATTCCAGGATTCTTTGATCTTTTTACCCAACACATTAAAGGAAAAATCAGGATTGCGGATGCCTTCTCCGATACAGATCGCTTTTTTAACAGAAGACTGGTTGATATCGATGCCGTTTTCCTGGGCGTACGCGATCAGCTTACAGATAAAAGAGGGAACTGCTACGATGGTTGTAGGCTGGAGGCGCTGAATCGTCTCCCATTGCAGGGAAGGAACTCCGGGGCCAAGGCGAATAACACCGGCGCCCATTTTGCGGGCTCCCGAATAGTAGGCGATGCCGGCCATGAACTGTCTGTCCAGGGTAAGCATCAGCTGATAAATATCTTCCGGCGCCCCGCCCGCTGTTGAAAAAGACATATATTCATTATAGGCCAGCCGGTCCAGGTCATTTTCCGTCAGGGCGATGGTGACCGGGCTGCCCAGTGTCCCCGAAGTAGACGTATACTCTGCGATCCTGTTCTTGTCTACGCATAGGAAATCCCAGTTGAATTTTTGCAGGTCTTCCTTGGTCGTAACAGGAATTGAAGCCAGGTCTTCCAGTTTCCGGACCATTCCGATGTCTATACCCTTGAAAACCCGGCGGTAAAAAGGGGAATTTTGGTTTAGAAAGCTCAGTAATTCCTGTAGCTTTTCTTCCTGCATAGCTCTAAGTTCACCGGCAGGCCGGTACGCGATGTCCTGAATGCTCATGGTTATTTCTCTATAATGACTATTGCCGATGCCATCGTTTTAATATGTGACAAAGAAACCAAAATTTTAATGATCTTTAAAGGGGCAAGTTCTTCCCGGGTGTTACCCAGGAGATGCAGGTCCGGCCGCCCCGATTCATTGCATGTGATCTCGACTTCGTTGAATGCCGTCCCTTCCGGCCATCCGGTTCCCAACGCCTTAAAAAAAGCCTCTTTGGCGGCAAACCGGGCTGCATAGTGTTCAAACTTGTTCTTTTTGGTTTCACAATAACCGATCTCACCGGGAGAGAAAACAAGCTCCCTGAAACCTGCTTCCTTGCTAATTTTAACGGCTATCCGATCTACATCTACCATATCGATGCCAACCCCATCGATCATATAACTTTTTTTTAATTTAAACTGGGTTTCAGACAGCTAAAATACAATACATTCGAATCGCATGATGAAGGTATTAATTCCAATGGCGGTTTATTTTTTGATCGTATCGGGCTGTAAAGGGCAGGGGAGACCGGTTCGTTACAGAGATACCGTATTTTCGGCTGTTACTGTCGAGCCGGATTTGACCTACCGGAGCCCGCCGCCGGCGGGGAAAAGGGGAAAGGCCTACCGCTTCGACATGTACGTCCCTGGGGATGGGGATGCGAGGGGGGGCAGCTCAACGCTTGCCACCGGAACAGGTGGTGCTGCAGGCCGGCCCCTGATTATCTGGATGCATGGAGGTGGTTTCAAATTCGGTTCCAGGAAGGCGAACGGAACCCGGTTCTGGTGTACTGGTTTTGCGCGGCGCGGGTATTTATGTGCGGCCATTAATTACCGGTTGAGCCGGAAAAATACATTGGGTAATTTTAAGGACCTGGTGAAAGGATGTTTCGACGCTGTGGAAGATGCCAGGGAAGCCGTGGCTTATTTCAAGACCCATTATAAAACATGGAATATCGATACCGGTCGTATCATTTTGGGAGGCAATTCCGCCGGCGGAATGATCGCCCTGCAGGCTGCTTACAGCAAACCCAATGATTTGTTGAAACTGGCGGGAGGGACGGGACAACCGATGAATGCTTTGGGGGGCGGGGTAGCGGCTGTCATCAATTTCTGGGGAGCCCTATTCGAGGCCAGTTGGCTGAACAATGCCCGGGTGCCCATTGTCAGTGTGCACGGCGGAAGGGATCGCATTGTATATCCGGGCCGGAAGGGGGAGTATCTTTTTGGTAGTTTGGCTATTCAGGCAAAGGCGGATTCTTTATCGATACCCAACCGGGTAAAGATATATGACGGATATTCCCACGAGCTGCAGAAGCATTTTAATCCCTTTTTTGTAGGCAGGGCTACCAAAAGCCGGTGGCGGGAAGCGGGTCAGTTTGCCGCGGATTTTCTTTATTCGGAGGTGGTGACAAAAGAGTCGCCTGGCGCCCAAAAGGTGGTGAAATCCCCCATCTGATATTAGCCTTGTAGAGGCTCGCAATGATACCCGTATATCGCAATTAGAAACTGTATCTCCGCCTCTTCAATCGATTCCCGCTGGCTTTCTATCCGCAGGATCCTGTCGCAGTCGTCCAGGTCGAAATTGATCCTGCAATGAGAAAAAGTCTGCTGAAGGAAGCGAATGATATTTCTGGCAACCAGGTCATCCTGCACATCGGTCTTGAAGACTTTTACAATGTTCATATTGATAATATTGCTGGTTATCTCTTCCGTTAGCGAAGAAGGGAAATGCTTATGTTAAAATAGGGGCCGGGATTCCTTTTGATCCCGACGAGATAATTGTTATTGCTCTTACCCGGATCCTGTATCCTGTACGTCGCCGTGTAAAGGAGACCGCCGCCGCACCCGATGAGTACCTTCCTGAGAATAGGGTATTCCAGCGTGAACCCGTTCTTCAGATCGAGGTCCTTGAAAGCGAACCCTCCCTGAAACGGGGCCTGATCTATTTTCCTTATCAGGTTATTTTGAGCCAGCTCCGTGCCGAGGGACAACAGTCCTTTTGAAAATACCGGCCTTCTCACAAGTGCACGCGTGGGCAGATCGATACTTATCTCCCAGGGAGAGCCGGCAAATTTATGCCAGTAAGAAAAGGTCGGTATCACCGGGATAAGGCTGGAAGGGTCGGTGGATACGACCAGGCCGGCGTAGATACGGGTCGTCGGGGTCGTCTTCAAAGGGATAATGCCATAGATCAGGCCGATGGTCCGGGTATAGGATGACTGCAACGAAAAATTCGTTATCACCGTGCCGCCCCATACGACCGGTTTAGTAAAAAGCGAATCCTTCCTTCTATAATTGAGCCCTAGCGAAAGGTTTTGTAAGTGATATTCTCCGTCGGCAATCCGGTACTGAGGGATCTGGCTGACCGTATTCGTCAGGGCATTCTCCTGCTCATTATAGGCGGCGATAACGGATAGTTCCTGCCGCCGGGAAGTATAAACGGGAACGTTAAAAACCGCTTTCACCGTTCGTTCGGGCCGGATCGTGCCATTCAGAAAATCCTTCCCTTGCAGCGTGGAAGTATAATGTGTGCCGCCGATGGTCTCCACCTGCACCACGGCCAGTCTCAGCGCCGGATAGCGGAGCGCCGCCTGCAGAGTCATGTTATCATGCATCAGCCGGAGCGAATCGTCTTTTGACTGCTGCGCCGCCGCCTCCATGGAAAAAACGAGCAGGGAAAAAAGGACCAAAACAAGAGGTGATCTTTGGAACATAGGTGTTATTTAAAAAGTAATGACGATAAGATACCACTATCCATTCAGCATGGAAAAACGGCTTGGCTGCAATCCTTTTGTTTGATTATACGATCCAGTTCCTGAAGAACTGGCTGAAACCTTCTCTGTAATTCTCTCCTACGGGTATGACAATATCGTTGATCTGTACGGCCGTCTTGGTGACAGCCGTAATTTTGGACAGTGAGACAATGCAGGACCGGTTCAGCCGCATAAATTGCCGGACCGGTAATTTCTCTTCCATGTTTTTCAGAGAGTTGAGCGACAAAATGCTGTTTTGCATCGACAAATGGACTTTTACATAATCTTTTACGCCCTCTATATACAGGATATCGTTCAGCAGCACTTTCACCCATTTATATTCGATCTTTATAAATATGGAATCGTTTTCAATGTCTGTTGAATTGTTGATCGAACGTTCGGCGTTATCCCTTGCCTTATTGGCTGCATGTAAGAATTCTTCATAATTGAAAGGCTTTAAGAGATAGTCCAATGCATCTACTCTATAGCTTTCCAGGGCAAAGTGATTGTAGGCCGTGGTAAAGATGATCTTAGGGGCCGATTCCGATCTATTCCGGGCCAGGACCTTGGCCAGTTCCATCCCATTGAAGTCGGGCATCTGTATATCCATAAAGATCAGGTGGATATCTGTGGAATGGATGCTTTTTAAAGCTTCGATAGCGCTGGAATAACGGCCTGCCAGTTCCAGGAAAGGGGTCTGGGCAATAAAATTACACACCAGCGCAAGAGCGAGTGGCTCATCATCGACGGCTATACAATGTAACTTTATCATAGTTCCAGCTCTAAACGTACAGAATATTTGTCTTCGTCCGGCCCACAGTATAGGTGGTATTGTTTGGCATAGATCAGGTCGAGCCTGCGCCTGGTATTGGAAAGTCCTATTCCGCCATCATCGATCCCCTGTTCCCGGCGGGGGAAGAGGGTATTCTCCACCTCTAAGATCAGCAGGTTACTATCCTGCCGGATCTTTACCCATATCCGGCTTTCCTTTACCGAGTGGACGCCATGCTTGAAAGCATTTTCCACAAAAGGTAAGAGGATCATCGGCGCTATCGCTTTTTCGGTTAGGATCCGGGGTTCTTCGAATTTCACGGTGGTGTGCTCATTTACACGCAGCTGCATCAGCTCGATATAGTCTTTTACAAAATCTATTTCTCTTTGAAGGGAAGTCCGGTCACTTTGTGTTTCGTATAACAGGTAGCGCATCATACGGGACAGCTTGTGCAGCGATGCGCGGGAGCTTTCCACGTCGATGAAGGTAAGAGAGTAAATATTGTTCAGGGTATTGAAAAAGAAATGGGGATGTATCTGCGCTTTAAGAAAGGACAACTCCGAATCAAGCTGTTTCTGCACCAGCTGCTGACTCTTCAGCAGGTCTTTCTGCCATATACGGGTGATGGATATGCTGGTGCTAATGCCGACCAGCAGGCAGGCGGTGAGCAGCAGCGTAGTGTCGAGTTTTATGCCATCCAGGTTAATGTGCAATTTCCCGTCAAATTTGTCATTGAATGATTTTGCAATACCTTCCGGTAAATTCACCAAGCCGCCATAAATGATGCTCCCGACGTTCAGCAGCGTGATAATGGCTATATGCAGCAGGATGAATTTTACCGCTTTTTGCCTGTACAGCAGGCACGGTACCAGTACCCCACTATTCAGATAATACAGTCCTATGAGAAGCAGGAACATGACGGATTGTTTTATCCAATATTCTTTGGGAAAGGAGAGCCCGATCGCCAGTGGGATATGGGCAATGTAAATAAAGCCCAGGAGCGCCCAGAAAAGAATGTGAGCAAGTATGGTAATATGTTTTTTCCTCAGGAACATAAGCTACTGTATTCTGAGACCAAAATTAGGTCTTCGTTCATATACAAAAAATATATCCAGCCAAAGGCCTCCGGCAATCGATGAAAACGGTATTTCAGCCCCCTTAACACCTTTTAAGGGCGCCTTTGCATTCCTGGTCTTGAAAAGCGCTGCGGAAGAAGACAAGATTTGCTTTCGGGATAATATACCTTACCGGAGTACCGTTCCTGGAAGGTCGAAAAATTATTCAGTACCCTAATACCCCCTAAATGAAAAAGTTTACCCTTTTTGTTACCCTTTGTGCGTTGACTTCGGTCCTGTTTGCCAAGGATGTGCCTAAAACCTCCAGTCACTCTCCAAAAGTTTACATCATGATGAAGCATGGCAAATTGATAGAAGTAAACAACGGCCACAGGAAATTAGTTAAAAAGGATATGACACTGGTCAATGAGACGACCATACACCCGAACGGATCAATAGATGCTTCCAGTGGCCAGAGTTTACAATTGAAAGAAGGGGAATACATTACGATGGACGGAAGGATCCGTAAGTTGAAAGATATGGTTCATCCCGCTTCGAAGAAACGATGATATTTATTACTATATGAAATAAACTCCTATGATGGTAGCAAAGAAACATATCCTGGTTAAACAATGGCCTGGTAACGGGTAGTTCATACCTATGATGAACGACGGTTGCGCCAATACCCACACGACCGATCCCGGCCTGGGAGCGGCATTTAAAATCATCGGCACTTTACGAACAGGATACAGCCAACGTTAAGCCACCGGTTACACGGTTTTTACAATTGTGTAATATGTTATTGAATGACAGAATTAAAGTAATGGCAACCGGTTTTGGATAGATTTTAAAAACATCGTAAGTTGCTGCTGCTGCTTGTGGTCGCTCTGACCCTAAAGAATCCGTTCCTTCCAATTATAATAGACAATAAAACAATTCCGTATATAGATGACAAAGAACACTAGTTTTCTGCAGCATAGTATATCTAAGTGTCTTATTACATTAATTTATTCTCTTACGAGCTCTATTATTGTTTGTGGACAAAACGAACCAAACGTTTTTACATCTGATATTGACAATTTTTGGATTGCTTTTGATAGCATTCAAACTATAAAAGAAAAGAACACGCAAACTGAAGTAATGCAGTCGTTATACATTGATAAAGCAACATATGGCTTAAAAATGTTCATGGAACTCAGGAAGTTTGACGCCGGCAGGCTGGTAGAAAGTATAAATAAATACCCTAAGTTTTGGAAATCAATAAGAAGCAACACTTTAAAAGTAAAACAGGCGATACCCGCTATTGAAATTTATATTCAAAAATTCAATAGATTATATCCGGATCTTCGGAGAGCAAAAATGTTTTTCACAATTAGCGCTATTCGGGCAGCCGGGGTCGCGAAGGATTCGCTGGTGTTAATTGGTTCGGAAATCGCATTGGGTGATAAAAATACAGATGTCTCGGAGTTTCCTGACAAAAGGTTAGAGAACTTCTTTAAACCTAAAGACTCAAGCGATATCATTCCTGTTGCTATCCACGAATATGTACATACACAGCAAAAAACAGAAGGTAAAATACTTTTGGGGCAGGCAATTTATGAAGGAGCCTGCGATTTTATTACCGAGCTCGTACTCAAAAAACTATTAACTAATTCCTATCTTAAATATGGAAGAAAAAACGAAAAAATGCTGAAGCGGCAATTTAAAAAGGAAATGCTTGCTGAAAATTATTCTAATTGGTTGTATAATGGTGCAAGTTCAAAGACCATGGGTGATTTAGGCTATTTTATGGGCTATGCTATCTGCAAGTCATATTATCGCCATTCTAATAATAAGAGTATCGCCATAAAAAACATTATTGGCTTAAATTATTCAGACCAACCGGCAATTATGCAATTTTTGGCGGAATCAAAATATTATTAGCCCATCTAATGAATAAGCAATGAGAAATTTTTTACCGGCGTTTTTGATAGCTGCCGTAACATCTTCCTGTTCGCATCCTTCTTCACTGCGGGCAAGCTCAGCGAAGCGGATACTCTGCAAGCATATGCGCAATTACTAAAGAATAAAAAAGCCAAAATCACGATCGTGGCGGTCATCGATAGCGGGATAGATACGGCGCAGGAAGACCTTAATCCGGTCTTATGGACAGATGCGGAAGATGGGTCGCACTTTCATGGGCCAGCTGAGAGAATCCAAAAAGATATTGGAGCAGACGGAGCCGTCATTATTGATTGATTGCATGGTAATGCCTTTTAGGCGCGCGGATGGCGATATATCCCCCATTGCCGGAGGGAAAGAATATGGAGTGTGTAGGCCAGGGGGACCAGTAGGCCGGGCAGGTAAATAAAAGGAAACTTTGTCAGCAAGGAACTGTCAGGTTGGTTGTGAAAGGCACGCAGCGGGGTTGGCATGGATAAGGTGGAAATAGTGACAACATTCAATAGCAAAACAAGACCGGCAATATTGTATAACAGCGCTGCAATCGGAGGCCAGGTTTTCTTTACAAAACAATAGTAGCCTACCGGGAAGGCTAACAAGCCGGTGAGAATGTCGAAATTGCGCCCCTCAAAACTCATCTGCACGGGCAGTGAACCATTGCGCACGAGTAGCCATAGTGCTATTTCAACCAGGATGCGAAATGACTGGAGATAGATCAGCCATTGGGGTTGGATATAATGCAAAACCTGTTTGCCCGCCCGCGAGCGGGTGAAGAGCAGCACCAGGAGTAAAGGTGGCAGCAGGGCAAATGTCAGTCGTGGAGGCAGCCGGGAAAAATCGGTAAAAAAACCACGTATCGACAATATGCCGAGCAGTATTAGCCAGGCGACGAGCAGGACTGCGGTCGTGCGAAAAATGGATCTGGACATTGTTGGGTCGTATTAGGATACAAAGTTCTGAAGGCTGGCGGTCCGCCGGATAACCAAAATTGCTATTTTGACCGGAGCCGGTATTGGGTGGGATAAAGCCCCACTCTCTGGTAAAAAAGACGGCTGAACGACTGGCTATTGTCAAATCCCAACAGCCCGGCAAGATCCATTATGGATATGACGGAATCGGCGAGTAAGATCCTGGCTTTTTCGATCCGGAGGTGCTGGATATATTGATAAGGCGACAATCCATAAGCCGTACGAAACAATCGTAAAAAATGATATTTGGAAAGACTAGCTTCCGCTGCAAGCTGGTCCAGGCTTATTTCTCCGCAAAAGCCGGAACGGAGGACATCCATGGCGCGGGAAAGGCGTTTGTAGAGCTCAACGCGCGTGGCCTTCCGGACAGGTGGCAGACTGTTTACAATTTCGGCAAAGTTGCGGTGTTGCTGCAAATGATAGGACAACAGAGAAGTCAGGTGTTCTTCAAAACGGAGCTTGCTGAGCCCTGTTTCTATATGCGAAGTTAGGATCGCCCGGATCAGGGTATTGAAGGTCGCATCCCGACGGTGCAACTGGTTAAAGAACGAAAAAGGAGACAATTGTTTTTCAGTGCCCGCGTCCAATATCCTGTCTGCCGGAGTTACCAGGGAATTGAGAACAGATTCGCAGAAGAATTCCCCGAAATGGATGTTAAAAGTTTCGGTGCCGCCGGAATTTTCTTTGACCTGGAGGGTATACAACTGGGAGCGATTACTGATAAAATAGTTAGCCTCGTCTATGCTTGTAGTCTGTCGGTCCACGCTGCAAAAGCTATTTCCCCGTATATTTAGAAAAAAAGAAAATGGTCCTTTGATATCGGGGCGGAAACATTCCCTGACCTTCGTATGAATGATGACACTGGGAAAACCTTCGGTATCCAGCGGAAGGTTGCCCCATCCCAACCGATTGCTAAATCCATCGGTTATCTGGCGCTTCAGCCAGGTAAGATCGGGAAATTCATGAATGATCACTAAAGTAAGATACGACAAAGTTTTGTGTCCGGTGTTTACAAGGTAAAGACGCAGGATAGACACTATGAAGTATAAGGACTGGCTATTTCTATCTATGTCAATCTCAGCTGCCTTCGAACAAAGTATCGCCAACTTGTCTGTAACCAGATTTACGCTGAGAAAGAACTGCCTGAAAGCCTGCGCTCCGATGATCCTGAAGACCTTATCACGGCCATCAAAGCGGCATCCCATGACCAGATCTATCATAATCGGTTATATACAGAGGCGCTGTATTAGAACAAGCAGCAAGAAGTAGGAAAGAAGTATCATTACCATTTCTCCTGCTGGCGTCAGCAGCCTCTGGGGTCGTGCATAGTAACGGCCGTTTGCTGCCAATAACGTCAATTAACATCTTGGATGTATAGCCGCTACAAGGTATTTGAACATCATGTCTTTGTGTTTCGGCAACATTGCTTGTTCCGAATGAAAAGTCCCCAAGAAGAGATTTTAAGTTTTGATTTTACCTAATCATCTGCGTTAGTTTTATTTTGTTCGAGTATATCCATTTTGTATCTTTGTGGAGATACATTTCCTACTTTCCAACCTCCCCACTATTCGGTCTATTTTTCTATCTGTGAGTTCATTTTTATAATGGACAAATTTCTTAATTGAATAATCTTATGCTATGCGCCATAATAAAGATATTCTTTGGAAGGGTCTATTGGAGTGGGTTTGCGACGACTTACTGCGTTTCGTTTTTCCGGACGCGGACCAGGTTTTTGACATGGAAAAAGGGTTCGAGTTCCTTGACAAGGGTGCGACACGAACAAAGTTCTTTGGTTAAGTTCTTTGATGCTATGTATTAGATGGTGGTGGGCCCGCCAAAGCCGGTATGCAGGTACAGGCT
>WNFM01238818.1_pt1 | contig 130393 bp, 103 predicted proteins | sample 5400271 | NCBI WGS metagenome assembly WNFM01 (sample SAMN13153352, study PRJNA577476) | soil metagenome | isolation source: 60 cm saprolite on Douglas fir-dominated hillslope | place: USA:California | collected 2013-09-17
CGCCAATAAATGAAATATTTTCGAACTCAATACAGCAAAATTTCAAAGAACTAAATCCTAATCAGTTGAATATCTTTAAGTAATATCAAAACGCTAGTGGTAATTTATATATTCCTATAAACAAAATCATTCCATCCTATTACATCAATTCCATTACTTCTTTGTTGTCCCTGATCACCGGCATAAACAATATATCCTTTTGCAACCCCGCTTAATGATCTCCAATATAAAATATTTTTAAAAAACTCTGTATTGATTGTTTTTCCTGATTTGATTTCGATAGGAAGGAGCTCGCCGGCATTATCGATTATTATGTCTATTTCATGGCCGGTCTTGTCGCGCCAGTAATAAAGGTTGATTGGCAGACCTAAATTAGTTCTTTTCTTCACAAGCTCGGAAACAATAAGCGATTCAAAAAGGCTTCCTCGCGACGGATGATTAAGCAATTGCATTTCATTTGAAATACCAATCAAAGAACATACTAAACCAGAATCATAGAAATACACTTTTGGCCTCTTGACAATGGTCTTATTAAAATTCTTAAAATGAGGCCTTAAAAGGTATATGATAAAGCTGCTTTCTAATATGCCGATCCAGGACTGAATTGTCTTTGTATCGACACCCGTTTCAACCGCCAGAGACGACAAATTAAGTTCTTGCCCGTTTCTTCCGGCTAGCAATCCCATGAAGCGTTCAAAAACAATTAGATCTGTAATATTCTTGATCTGACGAACATCCCGGTCAATATATGTTCTTATATAATTAGGATACCAATCCTGTGGAGGCAAATGAAGATCATATATAGGCGGGTAAAGGCCTGTTAATAAAAGGCTGTTGCTATCAGGTATACCCTGACTTTTCGGATATAATTCCTCAATGCTAAAGGGTAATAGATTGATAAATGCAACCCTGCCGGCGAGTGTTTGGGAAATATTCTGCTGCAGAAGAAAATTATTCGAACCGGTGAGAATAAACTGACCAGGCTCTTTACTATTGTCTAATATTTCCTGCAAGTATGAAAATATTTCAGGAGTTCGTTGGACCTCATCAAAAATTGCTCCCATTGAATATCTCTCTAGAAATCCCCGAGGATCTTCCAATGCAAATTTTCTGTTATCCGGATTTTCCATGGATAAATAGGGCTTATTCCGGAATAATTCTTTTACAAGAGTCGTCTTTCCAGATTGTCGGGGACCTGTTATAGCGACTGCTTTGAAAACACTTGCTAATTGATTAAGTTTTGTTGTGGCTATCCGATTTATCATGTCACAAAGCTACATAGATTCGGAATTTTGTGGAATCTAATTCCATATTTGCCAAAAACTTATATAAATAGTTGAATATCAAATAAGTATACTATAATATCGCTAACTGTAGCGCCTTTCAAAGCCAAAAATTGACCATAAAAAGGTCAACAATTGTTAAATCCCGCTTAAACAGGTTAGACATTTGTCCAGTTTTCCCGGATAGAAATCCAAAACCGCTAAACTTAAGTCATATTTAGCATCAATTGAAATGTTTATCCAGAAATTGTTTCAGACAAGGCCAGGAATCCTCTGGAAAGTTTGAAATTTGTCCCCTCCGCCCCGCTTGTCCTCATAGGGTATTGATATACAATATTTTACGAGGTTTTTTTTCATTAACAAATTTCTCCAGAACCTAAAGGCAATATATATGCGAAATAGGTTTTCATAAAGTCCATTCCTTGTCTATCATTTGCCTGTTGGAAATATTGGAAATAAAAGAGATGTGTTGCTAATAAATGCGAGGTGCTTGCTGTCGGGTGACCATGATGGAGTATTATTGGTACCTTGTCCGCCATACAGGTAGGCAACAACTTTTGAGGGGCCGCCATCAACCGGCATAAACCTGATATAAACGTGCTTATAGAAAGGATGGTCGCTGGGCTTGACTTCGCCTTTCAGGAAGGTGATGTATGATATCCATTTCCCGTCGGGCGAAACATGCGGAAACCAGTTGTTGTAATCGTCGGTAGTGAGCTGGATTTGATTGCTCCCATCGGCGTCCATGCGCCAGATCTGCATCAGTCCGCTTCGAACGGAGTTAAAGTAAATATATTTTCCGTCGGGCGAATATTCTGGGCCATCGTCAAGGCCGGGTGCACTGGTAAGCCTTTCTTCCGGGCCACCGACAGAAGGGATACGATACACGTCATATTCATGATTCCGCGCGCCGCAAAATACGATCCATTTGCCATCCGGCGACCAGCCGTGCATATACGAAGGGCCAACCGTCGTTAGTCTGCTGGGCTCGCCTCCGGTTATCGGCACCACCCAACCCATCGAAATGGGGCTTTTACCCGGACTGCTGCTGATGGCCAGCCACTTGCCGTCAAAAGATATCACGTGATCGTTATTATTATGAGTTACAGAACCTGTGTTGAGCTGCGTAGCGGTGTTTGTTTTCAGGTCGTAAGTGTACAACAAACCGTCGCTGTTATACAAAAGATGGTTGTCGTCCTTCATCCAGTTGGGCGCTTGTATCGAGTTTGGCGATTGGTAGATGATGCGACTGTTTTGAGTTTGCACATCCAGTATTTCTATGGCGCTCCCAAGGTAGTCCCTGTAAGGTACCAGCGTAGGCGGTGCGGGCACCACGATGCGGACATTATTAAATACCGCTTTTTCAACTACATTCGGGTTATGCGAACAAATCAATAATCCAACATACACATCATCGCCTAAGTCCACATCACTCAGCTCCTGATTTGAAAAAAGTTCTCCTTTATGAGCGACAGACATAATATATGTATTACCTTTTCGCTCCAGTTGAATTACATCAGGCAGGTTGATGTCGAATTTCTTTTCATTCATCACGCCGCTCGTTTCCTTTCGGAATTGCAGTGAGGTTAAACCTGCACCATGCACCACCGCGCTGATATGCCTGGAGCCCGTATCCAGCGAAGAGCGCACCATCCAGCCTATTTTTCGGTGCTCTTCAACACCTTTGCCTACAAAAGTGGCATTGCAGCGCAGGATGAAATCGCCTTTCATCTTTTTCCAGACAAAATGAAACTCATCGTGCGTTCCCCAAATATTGGTACCAGAACCCGAGAGAATATAAGTTTGTATTTTATCATTATACTTGCAGGTGCCGAAACTTTTCACCCGGCCGACTTCTGTCTGGCCGTCAAAAATACCTTCAGGGTTTGTTTGAGCGTTTAATCTTGTCGCAATTACTATCAGCATTAATGCCATTAAATTAACAAGTGTTGGTTTTTTCATATATTTAGTTTATTTGTGTGAGTTGTTATTAACTTGCATTATGATCTTCCTGGCACTGTGCGTCTTTGAACCAAACCGTGCGCCGTGCCAAAACACTTCTATTTACAACTGGTCTAATGAATTAATTTTCAAAGTCCTTTTTAGCTGCTCCAGCGTAGCAGCGATTTTTATGGCAATATATACCGGCTCATTGGGCAATACATCTATAAAGTTGTCAGACAACTGTACATCCTCATCTTCAAAGTTTACAGCAGCTCTCGGCGCCAGCGTAGCGTGATGAATGTCCTTTCGGGGTCAGGACCAACCTTGCTTATTTCATCTTCAGGTATGCTCAACAGGACGGTGCTGGAGATCGCCTTCACTTTGGTTTCGATTTTTTTCTTCCACAAAACCTTACCGTCAAAATCCATCAGCCTTACTTCAAGCGTCGCGCTTTCGTCGGCAGTCACGTCGGATACCGTGTAAATATTAATATTCCCATCTTACGCTAAAGCTGTCTCGCATAATAAAATGCAGGCGATGATGATCGTGGGTATGTTTTTAATGTCCCTTTTAACATTGCCGAACTTTGCATCACGCCGGAGAATCGGTGGTGCAATGGAAGGAAAATGGCTAAATTGTAAAATAATTATTGAGGATTCTTTAGTCGTTTTCCCTCAGCATCGAACATGTCCATCAGGTTGCCGGTGACATTGTCTTCATCTTTTTTGTTCATTACAAGAGACACTTCATATCCCTGCGCGGTGAAGTGGATGGTGGCTGATGTATCTGTCAATTCAATACTGGATATTTTAGAAACTTCTTTACCGGTACTATCCCACACAACACCTGATAATGAATCGTTCTTGGGTTGCAGGTTGAAGATTATTCGCGCATCCCCGTTAGGCGTACCCTTTACCAGTACACTCCACTTACCGCTAAAATAGCCTACACCAGGTTTGGACTGAGCATACGTGTTGGTTGATAGCAGCAGGAGGAACAGTCCGCAGAATAAGAAACTTACTTTTTTCATAATAATTGAGTTGTTTGTTTTTTTCGATTTAATATCTTCTATAGCCTTAAAAGAGATTTCTATTTGGTAAAAATTACCATTTAGCAAACGTAGTCAAATAAATCTATTTGACAAATTTTACCATATAGATTTTTTAAACTATTTTTGTGACGTTATGAATCAATTGCAAGAGTTTGAAGAATTTATGGCAAACGGATATAAGACCTATATTCCGCATGTGTCAATAGACTGTGTCATATTTGGCTATCACGACCACCGGCTAAAACTTTTACTCTCGCAGTTAGAAGTCCTTAACGGGTTTTGCCTGCCCGGGGGATATATTAAACGAACCGACACTTTGGACGAAGCCGCCAGCAGGATTGTTGAGGAAAGAACGTCTATAAAGGGTTTATATCTGCAGCAATACAAAACATTTGGCAGCCCTGACCGTGTGAAATTCAATGAAATTGATTTGGACAGGTTAGCGAAGGTTCCCATATTGAAAAATTTAAAATCAAGCTGGTTAATAGATCAGTCAATCTCCATAGGTTATTACGCAATAACAGATTTTTCATTGTCAAAACCGAAGCCGGCATTCATGTACCGTTCATGTGAATGGTACGATATCGATAAATCTCCGTCCTTATTGTTCGATCATAACCAAATGGTGAAAGATGCGTTGCAAACTTTGCGCTCACAATTATATTATCAGCCGATCGCTCAAAACCTCTTGCCTGAGAAGTTTACGCTTACTGAAATACACGCCGTGTATGAAACCATCCTTGGCAAAAAACTGGACATACGAAATTTTCCAAAGAAGCTCGCATTTCTTGGATTGATCACCAAACTGAACGAAAAACGAAACATAGGGCCGCACAGGGCACCCTTTCTTTATACTTTCAACAAGAAAAAATATAAGAAGGCGCTGGAGTTGGGTGTGACATTAAGTTGAGAAAAGAATTAGGGGTCAGACCTTTGCCAGCTACAGTGTGAAACCCACTAAATAAGTTGCCGATGAGAAAATTTATTCTTTTACTAAGTTCCTCGTGGATCCTACTATCCTGTCGGCAAAGTACCCTGAAGGAGCGGCTGACTGTCGCAATTGGCAACCAAATAACCAGGCTTGACTCGAATGCCCATCTGGATTCAGTTCGTATAATATGGAGCGTGCAGGTCAATGAGAGACTGGCCCGGGTGATTGATGACACCGTGTATGTTCGCGAATACAACCGGATAAGAATACAGCTCGCGAGCGCAGTAGCGAAAAACGACAGAGACAGTATTGCCTTTTATCACTACGAATTAAATGTTCTGGAACGTGGTATCGACTCGGTTTCGCAAAGTATTAGTCAGGGAGACACTACACATCAGCTCGGAACTCTTTTAGCTTTTGCATATTTCCTGACCAAGAAAAATATGACAATGATGGACAGCACCATGATTTATATAGATTCGGCTCATATTATTCGATTTACTTCACTTCTGGACTCAACAATCTCCAGGACTATTAGGTCTAAGCGCTTTTAAGGAACAATAGATCTTGTTAAACAAGCGTTTACGAGAGGAATTTAAAGCCACGTATTATTATTTTGTATTGCGAGACTTTTGCGAGACCTCTATTTGCTAGATCTCCTGAAACCCGCTACAGATAAGGATTTGGCTGGGCTGGTTCGACACCCTCCCTCTCCGGCGTTAGAAATGGTCACTGAAAGCCTTCCAAAATAAAGAAGTTTCTATAACCCATTAATTCCCAATTTATTTATTTCCTCCGACAGTGGATGCAAAGGAATCAACTTCTGTTAAATTTTTAACAAACAGGTTAGACATTTGTCCAGCTTTCCCGACACAACAAGACAAGGCGCCAGTAATGGTGCCTTTGTCATTTGTATTATCTTTTAAAACCCTTTGCAGGCTTGCAATTTGTTCTGAAGCTACTTTTTATAATTGGAAGGCGAAGTATGGGGGCATGGAAGCCTCTGATGTCAAGCGGTTGAAGGACCTGGAGGCGGAACATGCCGAACCGAAGAAGATGTATGCCGAGCTGAGCATGGAGAACCAAACTATGTAAGGTTTTTTCAGGACGAGACAAGTTTTAACTGTAATTTCTCTTGCAGGTTGATACCGTCAAACAGCCGTCTCTCTTCTCCTAAAACTATCGGGTGAACCACGAAATGATATTCATCAATCAGACCAAGCTCTACAAGTTGTGAAGGAATGGGTACACCACCGGTAAAAAGGGAGTCAAGGCCGGAATCTCTAGCCCTGTCAAATGAGATCGTTTCATTTTGATTTTTGTTTTTTTGCTGAAATTTTAAAATGAGTTAACATATTCGACATGAACTCCTTAGTGTGCTACAATAATTGTATTTTGGTCAAGCGTAAGTAACCATTTACTTTGTTTCTTTACAATTATATATGTTTTCATATGTCGCTCATTTTGATGTTTTACTCCTGCGGGGAATTCATAGTCACTACATTTATGAACAACATTAGCAATCGCAACGGTTGGGCTCAAAAACCGGACTGTAATGCTTTCTACTGTCAACGTAACACCTTTTAAAATTGTTTGACATAAAGACCGCAGCTCCTTCATAACTTCGTCTCGCCCTTTCGTAACTCCTCCAATTGGATTAATGTGTTCCCAATCTTTTGTCGTATAAGATTCAACATTTTTAAATCCTCCATCGTTATAGTCGTCCTGATAAGCTAAAACTACATTTTTCACCAACTGCACATCTTTCGAACTTTGTCCAAAAGATGTGTTTGACAAAATAGTGGTAAAAAAAATAAATAAACAGACTTTCATATTAGTTTTGCAAAAATGTTTCAATACGGTTGCCCCGTTTTCGATATAATCAACGGCTGTTGCTTTACCAATTCCACTTGTTGCTCCCGTGGTTAGGGTTACTTTGTTTTTTATTTTATTTATTTTTAATTATGATTTATAAACTTAAATATTACAGTTACTATAAAGCCGCAGCAACCTAAAAAACAAGTTGCTGCGGCAGTCCCATGGTTATTATTTGTTACCGTAAATCTCTTTCAAGGAAGTTTCAACAGCAGTAGCTTTATGGCCAAGCACTTCCTCAATCGTCCCGGTAGTTTTATCAACTTCACCGGCTTTTGTTACTTTGCTGAAATTTGCAAATAAGTTAACATATCCTGCAGGAACACCGGCCTCGATAGCCACCTTCTTATATTCATCTTCCGATGGAGAGACATACTTTATCGGCAGGTTAGTAATTGAACCAATAATATCCGCTATGTCGCCCCATGACAATGCTTTCGGGCCGGTCAGTTCCAGGCTTTGATTGTCGTATTTACCTGTTTCATCGAGCAAAATAATCGCTCCCGCCTCGGCCAGTTCATTGCGGAGTACAAAAGAAGTTTTGCCGCCACCCGCCGGAACATAAATAAGATGTTTGGTCAAAACATCATTTCCTGCGAAAACCGGTATCATTTCAGCATACGTACCGTGCTTAAGAATGGTATACGTAATTCCCGATTCTTTTAATTTAGCTTCGGTATTCAAATGCCCCGCAGCAACCGCTCTAATTGGCGAATCAACAGATTCAGTTTTACGCAGGTAGCTTGTGTAAACAATATGAGTGACGCCTGCCTCCAATGCAGCTTCAACCACATTATCCTGTTGTGTGATGCGTTTTGAAACATCCGTGTTTGATACCATGTACAAGGTGTCAATTCCTTTAAAGGCGTTGAGCAATGAATCATAATCATCATAATCGCCGATTTTAACGTTTACTCCTAATTTTTTCAGCGGAGCAGCTTTTTCTTCGCTCCTGGCTAAAGCGTGAATGTTTTTTGCGCTGGTTCTTGTCAATAAGTTTGTGATCACTGCCATACCTAATGACCCTGTAGCAGCTGTTACTAAAATCTTTTTCATGTCTTTTTTTTAATAATTAATTAATGATGCAAAGATGCAGGCATGAGGCACCTTTCTCCAATGACATTTGAAGGAAAAAAAGCTTGACATTTGTCAGGGGAAATCAATAAGGAATCAAATCACTTTTTGAGAGATTGGCTTCTTACTCTGCTTAAAGTTTCAGCAGAAACACCTAGGTAGGATGCAATCATGTGCAGTGGCACACGATTGTTGATGGCAGGATATTTTGAAATGAAGTTGCTGTATTTTTCTTCGGCAGAAAGAGATACGCTGACATGAATCCGTTCCTGCAAAACCATAACATTTTTTTTAAGAGTTTCGTTTACGAAATCATTGAAGGCGGGAATTGTCTTGCGAATCATTTCAAAGTCCTCTTTCTTCAGTAATAAAATTTCGCTGTCTTCAATAGCATCAATATTATATTTTGAAGGCATACCTGAAGCCATACTTTCTCTATCGCTTGTCCAATAATTCTCGGGAACGAACTGCATAATGTACTCTTGCCCCTTTTTGTCCACATAATAATATCGGAGTAAACCCTTGCAGACAAAAGCGCTAAAGTGGCATACATCTCCTTCTTGTAAAAAATATTGCCTTTTGCGCAGCTTTTTAGATACTATAACCGATTCAATCAATTCAAATTCCTGATCGGTTAAAGTAATTTTATCTGCCAAATATTTTCGGAATATGTCAATCATTACTTCCTAAAGGTAATTTTCTAAAAAAGTACAGCTGCGCCAAAGCGAGCCTGGCATTCCTCGGGGGCCAGCATGTTTTTTACAACTACAAATCCCTTAGCATGAAGCTCTTAGGTAATATCGTTCCAAGGATTACTTAATATTCTCTTTTTGTTCGGTTGCATACATTTTTTATTTTAATGATGCAATCTATACGAGGGCAAAGAATATTGAAACCCGATACTTGCTATGTTTAATGTTTTTTGATTAGGTATAGCTGCAAGGCTGCGCCACAGATTGTCCGTCCAGTTCTCCATATCTCACTGTTTCATAAGTCGGATCTAAAAATATGAAATGGAAAGAGGGCTAAGCGAATGAATTACTTATACCCCCTTTCATTCGCGGTGACGGCCCCTTCACACCGTCGCAAACGCCTGCGCCACCCACTCATATCCCTTGTCCCTACGCCGCACATGTCCAAGACCAGGCCAGGGGAGGTGACAGGAGAAAATGCGATGCCGTTCTTCGGCCAGTTCCTCCAATATCTTTCTACGCGCCTGTGCTGCCTTTTCGAAATCAGTATCGAAACCCACACCCCATTCCGGATGAGACAACAATACCACATGATCATGTGCAGTATCCCCCATGTGGATGATGGATTCGTTGCCGGAAGTGATCGTGAATAAAGTATGGCCCGGTGTATGCCCCGGGACGATTCTGGCGCGGATGCCGTCAGACAGCTGACTGCCGTCATGAAAGAGGTGAAGCCTGTCACGATAGGCTTCAAATCCCTTTGTCGCCAGCTGTACCCAGGAGGCCGTTGCTCCGTGGTCGGGGAATTTGTTTTTTGAAAAATCCGGCGTGGCGCCCGTCCAAAAATCGTATTCCGGGGCTGCAATATGGACGGACGCATAAGGGAATACGGGCCGCCCTCCCTTGTCGAGCAGTCCGCCGATGTGATCGGGATGTGCGTGTGTCATCAGGATGGCGGTGACATCGGCAGAGTCGATGCCTGCCGCACGCAGACCCTCGGGCAGGTGGCCTGATGCCGGTCCGAAGCTGGCGCCACAACCCGTGTCGAATAAGATAATGTCTTTTTTTGTCTTTACCACCATTACGTTGAAGGCTATGTCAACGGCATCGGGCGGAAGAAAGTTCTCTTTTTGGACGGCTTCGAAAGCCGCGGCCGGTATCCCGGGGGCGAATATTGGTTGGGCCGGTTTGAACAATCCATGTCCGTCCGTAACGATGAGGATCTCTATCTCTCCGAATGGGAAACCGAAGTAGCGTGAATTATGGATGTTCTCTGCGCCCATGGTTTTGAATGATGGCAGACCGATGGCGCCCGCGGCCAGCAGCCCCGTGTTCTTCAATAATGTTCTTCTGTTCACAATTTTTTTTTATTCTATGATGAAAAGCCCTTTGCCGGAAGCGCTGCCGGGTGTGGAAGAAAAGCTGTTTTTAACGGCTGTCTTGTATTCGTCAAACATATATCGTCCGCTGACGGGTGCTATAAAAGAGGGATCGCTGGCAATGCCGATAATCTCCCGGAGCGTTGGTCTTTCCAACGGCGCAGGCGGTGTAAAGAAATGACGATAGATATACGACTCGATGGTAAGGCCGTTTAAGTATATATCGGAATTGTGCAGCTCGAAGCGCTGCTCGCTCAAGCCGCCATAAATGATCACTTTGGCTCCGAAACTGGCGTTGTGCACCAGGGTTGTCAGCAAGGGACCGCCAACGGCGTCGATGATGGCGTTGACGCCCTTACCTGCCGTGATCTCCCGGATGCGCGAGGGTACGACATCTCCGTGGAGAGAAAGGTCGATCACTACCTCTGCACCTAATTGGCGGAGGTTCAAAGAAGGAAGTTTTCTCACCAGGGCGATCACGCGGATGCTTTTGCGTGCCGCCAGCTGCATGACCATTAGCGCGTTGGCGGAATTAGCGGCAGTGACGGCAATCCACTCCCCGGCCTTTGCCTTTGACCCTTCCACGAGGTCCCAGGCTGTGATCAGGGGCATCATCTGCGCTGCTTTTTCTGGAGGAAAGTCGGAAGGGAGGGGTATCAGCCACTCTTCAGGAATGGCGGCATATTCCGCCCAGGTGTTGTAATAGATGATGGAGACCAGGGTCCCTTCGGCTATGGTTGTGCCGCGTCCCTTTTCTACGACGATGCCGGTGCCGTAATTGCCGGCCACCTGACCTGGTAAGGAGGGTTTTTTTGGTTCGGGATAAAGGTTTTGGATGAAAAGAAAGTCACCCTGGTTAATAGGCGCATTGAGCATTTTTACCAGCACCTGCCCTGTGGCGGGAACCGGCTTCTTTATTTCACGGAGCTCCAGCACTTCAGTCGGCAGCCCCAACTTATCAAAAACGATTGCTTGCATAAATTCCATTTATTTATCAAAACTACCGTCTTTGTATATTCGGGACAAGTATGTACCAAATGGTGACCTGGGCACCGATAGTATACTATTGTTGAGAATCAGTACGAAACTTTTTAAAAAAGTTTGAATAAAATTTTTCCCGGTCGCCCGCTGAGACCATTTTCTTTCAGCGCCGCCTGGTATTGGCCTAATGTATAGGTATTTGCTACGGGTAATTGAAAGCTGGGCTTGCCGATGGTTTCGATCATTTCCTGTATCATCGTTGAGCGCTGCGTTCTTGTTTGCTGCGTTAAATAGGCACGAATACCAAACCCTTTTACGATGAGATTCTTGTATACGATTTGTGCGTTAAAGTATTGTGCAGGTTCATTCTTCACCGATCCATACAGGATGAATCTCCCAAAGGGGGCAATGTTCCCGAAGATCTTTGTACCGATGGAGCCGCCTATTGCGTCAAGCGCCACGTTGAAGCCTTTGCCGTCCGTTAATTTCTGAATACGGTCGGAGAGTTGAATGTCTTCGATATCGAATACCTCATCCGCGCCGAGGGCACGCAAACCTGGAGCCTGCGCCCGGTCTCTGACAAGGGCGATGATACGCACGCTTCGTTGTTTTGCCAGCTGAATCAGGATCTGTGACACGGAGGAATTTGCTCCTGTGAGCAGCATCCATTCTCCCGCGGCGGGTTGCGCAGCATCGAGCAGGCCCCAGGCGGTGAAAGGGTTGAGGCTGAATTGCGCGGCTTTTTCGATAGGGAAGTCCCCTGGCAACACCGCCAGCTCTGCTGCAGGCACCACCGTATATTCTGCCCAGGTCTTTCTATAAAAGAATGCTACCAGTGAGCCTATGGGAACAGCAGCGTCTTTTCCGGCGCTTTCTACGATGCCGGCTCCCTCAAAGCCCGCTATCTCATCGGGAAATGTCGGTTGGAAGCGATAAGTTCCCCGGATAAAGAAAGTGTCGGCCGGATTGACCGGGCTTGCCAGCACTTTCACCAGGACCTCACCCGCCGCAGGGATGGGTCGTTCTTTTTCGATGACTTGTAATACTTCTTCCGGAACGCCGGTGTTATTAAATGCTAGTGCGATCATAATTCCAGTTTTAAATCGTCAAAATTATATACTTTGTATATTTATGACAAGTATGCACCATTTGGGTACCTACATTCCAAAAGTATACTAATGTTGAAAACCAATTCAGTAAAAATCATAAGATGCAAAAAACTGTGAGCCAGGTAGAACAGTGTTCCGTCGATTACGCCTTTCAGCGGATTGGCGGCAAGTATAAGGCCCGTATTCTCTGGTATTTGTCCCATGGCACCAAAAGATATGGTGAGCTGAAGCGGCACTTGCGGGACATTACGCCTAAAATGCTGACCCAGGCCCTACGCGAGCTGGAAGCCGATCAACTGATAAAAAGGCATGTGTACCTGGAAATACCTCCGAGGGTAGAGTACAGCCTGGACGACACAGGCAGGGAACTGGTGCCTGCCATCGAGCTATTGAGCGGCTGGGCAAAAGTCCAGATGGAAAAGCTGAATATCCCTGTGATGATCTATCCCATCTGTTAGTACTAGCGGAATAAGGAGAAATATCATTTTGTGAAACATTGAATTATGAATCAGTTGACTTTTTGTTGAAGGCGGATATCAATTGGCAATACTATGTTAGCTGTTTTGTTTCTGTCTGCATTCAAGTATTTTGTTGGAAATAAGCATTTTGTCAGCCGTTGATTTTGCAAGCGCCAAAGCATTTTGTAAATGTGAAATTGCTTTGGTGTTGTCAAAGTCGGTATAAAGTTCTCCCAAAAGTGAATGGTATAAATGGTTGTCGGTAAGTTTTATCTTTTCCGCTTCAATAATCGCTTCCTTTTTTCCGTTTGCTTTGGCAAGTGCATAAGTTCTGTTTAATGCTGCAATTGGTGAATATTCAATAAGTAGTAGTTGATTATAAAGCTGTAAAATATTTTCCCATTTTTCTTTTGTGTCGGCTTTAATAGTGTGCCAGTAAGCGATACCGGCTTCTAAATGATATTTTGAAATTTTATCGCCTCGCGAAGCTTGGTCTAAAAAATATTCTCCTTTGGCAATAAGTTCTTGATTCCATAGGTCTGTATCTTGGTCTTGATATAGGATTGTCTCTCCATTTTGATTAAGTCTTGCGTCAAATCGTGACGACTGAAAACACATTAAAGAAAGTAAAGCGTTTGCAAATGGTTCCGTTCGGGTACGTTCGTTCCCTTCGCAGGCTCGGGAATCAATCAGCAAATAAGTTAATCTCATCGCTTCCAGGCAAATGTCTTTACGCAATGTGATGTCTTTGTTTGAAGAATAATAGCCTTCATTAAAAAGCAAATACAAAACCATTAAAACGGTAGATAGCCGGTCGTCTATTTCAGATAAAGTAGGCTGTTCTATTCTAATTTTTTCTGTTCTAAGTTTTTCTTTGGCTCGTTGTAGTCGTTTGTAAATAACATTTTTGTTCGTCAAAAAGGCGTTGGCAATTTCATCAACACCAAAACCACAAAGAAGATTTAACGCTAATCCAATTTGTGCTTCCGGTGGATTACAGGGATGGCAAACGACAAATATCATTGCTAATTGGCTGTCGTTAATATTTTTGATGGACAAATCAATTTCTATTTCTTCCGAAGTCGTTGCATTACATTTTATTTCTTTTGAAATATTTTGAGCAAAAAGTGAATTACGTTTCAAATAATCTTTGGTCTTATTTTTTGCAACGATATAGAGCCAGGCCGTTGGATTTACGGGCAGCCCTTTTAACCCCCATAATTCAGATGCTAAAAGAAAAGTATCGCTCACAATGTCTTCTGCAATTTCAATATGTTCAATGCCAAATAATTTGCAGAGTACAGAAACTATTTTTCTGTATTCTGTTCTAAATAGATGGGGAATCAGTTCTGTCTGTTTCATAAAATAAATGCCTTTGCAAAAGTACAAAGGCATTCAGGATTTTCTAAATTCTGCCTAAATTACATTAATCTCTCTAACTTCTACATTTCCACCGATTGCCAAAATAGGACATCCTTTTGTTAATTCAGTAGCTTCTTCAATAGAAGTTGCTTTTACAATACTGTAACCTACAATACATTCTTTAATTTCCGTGTAAGGTCCATCGGCAATTACATTGTCGGCTTTTACGACCTTACCCGAAGGAACCAACCTGTTTCCCCGGTCGGTCAATTTGTTTTGAGCTGCAATACCACCTATCCAGTCCATCCAGCGTTTCGTTGAAGCTTGCATTTGTTCGGGTGAAGAACCCTTAGGCATAGTATTGTAATCTGTTCTATATACCAATAAGAAATCTTTCATTTTGCTTGAAGTTTTAATTTGTTAAAAACTAATGACGATTGAGTTTTTAGAATTGGACAAATTTTTGTAAATATTTTTTTACCTGACCATATAGTTCTATGTATATAAAGGGGAGGAATTTCGAAGATTGGCGGGACTTTGTCATTCTTGCTATTTCTTTATGATAGGAACTTTAGTTAAATTTAATGAGACGTATTATTTGCTTATTCAGGATACCGAGGCGATGAAGAAAATGCAGGAATCGATGACCGGCTACCAGGATATGTATCTGTCAGGATCGCGGGAGATATACCAGGTTTGGTGAGGGACGAAATACATAGCAGAAGTTCCCATTTTATTTTTGTCCATACTTCCTCATAACTCTTGGTCATGAGGTGTAATTTCTTTCCATTGACATTATCGGTGCTTTTTTCCTTTTTTTGTGACAGCCATCCGGGCCCAGGAAGGACCTGTGGATCTGAAGGGTCCACCTTTCAGGCCAAGACCAGGGTAATAAAATTTCTGCATGAAAAGATGGGTGGGACCAGTTCCGGCGGATCAGTCTTGCCACTTTTGCCTCCCGGAATTACCGGCCCGAAAGCAGAAGAAAGATCCCGTTATTTTCAGGAGCTTAAGAATATGAACTATGTGGACGGGCAGATCCTTACCGTCGCGTCCAAGCCGGGCGGCAGCATTGAAGGGATGCTAAGTGCCGCCGGGGACAACTATGCTTTTGTGATAGATCGAACGCCGCAAGAATAACAAAACGGCCTTTCACGGAGTATAAAAGGCCGTTTTGTTGCAATGCCGTTCGGCTAATGTCCCAGGGCCTTGTTTATTGGAGCCCTGTCTATATATTGAATGGCAATGTCTATCTTATCGTTCTTGTCATAGTGCAGATCGTTATGCACCCAAAACTGAAGTTTTTTCCCGTTTTTATACTTAACGTTCACCTGGTACCAGCCTAATAACCAAATGCCCGGGACATCGGGTCCCTTTTGCGAACGATTAACCTTCAAAGGCAGCCAGATGTCATTCGAAAATTGGATGGAGTCAATGATTTTGCCACGACGCTCTCTCCAATAATTAGCAATGGCGGTTTTGCCGATCAAACTGTCACCGGATGACCACCTGTAAACGGCATTGTCGGCGTAGCCATCAACCCATGAATTCATGTCTCCCGCAGCTAGTTGTTCCAGTCCTTTTTTGCCCATGTCAGTGTACCTGGCGTCGGCAAACTCGGATTGCGGGGTTTGGGTTTGTTTGGCTGTTGACATCGTGTCTTTGGTCTCGGCGGTTGCGGGTTCTGCGGGTTTGTTGTTGCAGGCTAGCAGGATGCAGCATCCCATAGCCAACGAAATGAATTTTTTCATTGTGCGAGCAATTTTAGTTAGATGATCGAAAATTTGGCAGGTGCGTAAAAATTTTTGGAGGTAGGATGTATTAAAGATATTTATTATGCAATTAGCGGGCAAATAAATTTAATGGCCGTGAAAACACGGTAAAAATGCTGTAGTGGTGAGGGTATGTATTATCGGATCAGGTAAGCACAACGCCGGGCGCCTGCCAACAAATGATCTACCCGCTCTACTTTTACTCCTTTGCCGAAGATTGTCCGGAAAGTATTCAGTTCCGAATGGCAAAAACCCTGGCATGCCTGTGCCGCTGCACAGATCGGGCAATGATTCTCAATCAGCCAATGCCCCTCCTTATCTTTTTTGTATTCCGTCATATAGCCTTCCCGGTCCCGGATCCTCGCTAACCCCCGGACCCTTTCACCTAAGTCGGTCACTCCTTTTAATTCCAGTAAATAGTGGGCTACCCCTTCCCGGCTATTGCCTTCGATTACCGCTTGCAGGGCTTCTTCACCTAATGTCTCCCTCATTTTCTGAATCAACCGAACCGTCAGCTCTGCATGTGTATCGGGAAACCGGGCATGCCCCGAAGCAGTCAGAGACCATATCTGCTGGGGACGCCCCCTTCCTTTGGAGAGGGTAGCCGCCTGCACCAGTCCTTCATTCGCCAGTTTCAACAATTGGAAGCGTGCCCCTTCCGTAGTGATCTGTAATTCCGCCGACAGGGTCGCTAAAGGTTGAGCCCCCCGCATCTTCAGGATCCACAATACTTTTTCATTATCCGGCAAATTAATTTTCATAATAAACAAAGTAATTATTTGGTTTATTATACAAAGCTAGTATTTTTGTAAAGAAAATTAAAATTCTACAGTATGGCATTTCAATTACCGGCATTACCATATGCTTTCAACGCACCCGAACCACATATAGATGCTCAGACGATGGAGACGCATTACACAAAGCATCACCAGGCCTATATAGACAATTTGAATAAGGCCATAACAGGCAGTCCGGCCGAAAAACTGCGGATCGAAGAGATACTGCAAACAATCAGTAAGTATTCCCCCGCGGTGCGCAACAACAGCGGCGGACATTATAATCATTCCCTTTTCTGGTCAATCCTTTCCCCGGCCCCGGCCAAAGAACCAACGGGACAGCTGAAGACGGCTATCGACGAAAGATGGAGCTCCCTGGACGAATTCAAAAAAGCATTAACCGCGGAAGCCCTGGGCCGTTTTGGTTCAGGATGGGCCTGGCTGCTGGTGAAATTCAACGGGCAGCTGGAGATCGGTTCTACCCCCAATCAGGACAATCCGCTAATGGATACAAATATGATCAACAAGGGTATCCCCATATTGGGCCTCGATGTTTGGGAACATGCCTATTATTTGAAATACCAGAACAGAAGGGCCGAATACGTCAATGCATTCTGGAACGTACTTGATTGGAAAGCGGTGGAAAACAGGTATGTCAGCGCAGTCAAAAAATAATTTCTCTAAACAATTCCAACAATGAAGACCCTCCTGTTTAACGGAGCAATGGAAAGAAGGACTACCGGGGCGTCCCACACAATAACAGGTTATTTCAAAAATAAATTGCAATCGGAAGGAGCGGAAGTGACGGTTTTCAATCTCTCCGAGAGCGGCATACCCTTCTTCGATATTACCCTCAATACCATTCCGATCGCCGTACAGGTGATGACGGAGGTTTTCCGCTCGGCAGACCTGCATATCTGGCTGACCCCTCTCTATCATGGCTGCATGACCGGGATTATGAAGAATTGTCTCGACTGGCTGGAGATCAGCGCCAAGGAAACGGCTCCCTATCTCACCGGTAAAGTGGTGGGATTGGTTTGTTGGGCCGACGGCGGACAAGCTATGCAGGGAATTACAGCTATGGACGCAGTAGCCAAATCGCTTCGTGCCTGGACCCTGCCCTATGCTATTCCGGCCGTCCGCCGCGACCTGTATGACCCGGAAGGGAATATGTCAAAAGAATATCAAATGAAATTCGATCGGATGACCAACCTGTTGCTGGCCTCCAGGAATACGCTTATCACTTTATAAGATTTTGCGGCCACACTTACAATGTTTGTCTTAGAACTTATACAAATCTCCGGATAGATACTTTAATCCCGAATCTACAATAACGGTTACGATTTTCTTTCCGGGCCCAATAATTCTTGCCCTTTGAATGGCTGCCCACACATTTGCCCCGGAGGTGGTACCCCCAAATATCCCCTCCAACCTTGCCAGCTTTCTTGCAGTTTCATAGGCATCCTCGTCCGAAACGGACATTATTTCATCGGCGAGGTCCAGTCTGCATATCGACGGCACAAACCCTGTCCCAATCCCTTCTAATTTGTGAGTCCCCGATATGTCGCCACCTGAAAGGGCTCGTACGTTCAACGGTTCAATAGGGATGCATCGAATCCCCTGTATCTCCTCTTTTAACACTTCTGAATTTCCAGAGAAGCATCCACCGGTTCCAACTCCCGTTATAAATTCATCAATGTCATTTCCAAGGACATCTATGATCTCTCTTGCCATATTATGATAAGCATTCCTATTGTCAACATTATTGAACTGGTCAGTCCAAAAAGTATTTGGACCTTTGCTTAGTTCTTTAGCTCTCTCCACCAAAGAATCTATAAGTTTTGCCGTTATCAAACCATTTTCGCTTGGAATTATTTCCAGTTTAGCTCCAAATGCCCTCATTGTCTGCAGTTTTTCTTTTGCAAAAGCATCCGAGGTTACGAATTGTGCATGGTAGCCTTTAGTTGCACATACCATTGCCAAAGAGCTTCCCGTACTTCCCCCGGTATATTCGACCACGGTTCCCCCAGGCTTGAGTTCACCTCTTCTTTCCGCTCCTTCGATCATGGAGAGCGCCATCCTATCCTTCATACTTCCGGTAGGATTTCCACCTTCATATTTAACGTATATTTCAGCGCAACCAGGTTCGAACAGTCGTTCTAATTTTATTAATGGTGTTTTTCCTATTGCTTTCATGTTTTTATAAATTGATCTCTTTGGCTGTTGTTTTACGGCAAGTTAGTCCAAACGATTTGCCTTTCAAACCGGCGCTATTGCCGGAAGAGGAAAATGGACTATCTTAGTAGGCCTGTTTAACTCAAGTGGTAGTCCGCTATGCTCCCCTGGAAATCCATTATACAAATACAAAAAGACAGTGATACGCCCGTTTACCTGCAGGTCGCCGGCGCTATGGCCCTGGAAATAAAAAGGGGCCATGTCGGTCCTGGTATAAAATTACCCGGCACCCGGCTTTTGTCGGAGATGCTGACCATACACCGCAAAACGATCGTACGTGCCTATGAAGAGCTGGAAGCACAGGGATGGATTGAAATGCGACCCTCACAAGGCACTTTTACCAGCCGGGAAATACCGGAAATCAACCCCCGCAAGCTGACGGGCAACCAGGAGAAACCGAACCGTTTCTCTCCCGAAACGGGGTATCCTGTCCGCAGCAATGGTCTGGTCAAGATGCCGTCTTCTCCTCTTCGCCACATTCCAGGCTTCCATGACGGACCCGATCCCCGGATGATGCCCATTTACGAATTGGGTAAGGCCTACCGGAGCGTTCTGTCGAAGAAGGTGAACCTGCGATATACCTCTTATGTGGAAACTGCCGGCGTGGAAAGATTCAGGAAGATCCTTGCGGATTATCTGAATGCCAGCCGGGGACTTCAAACGACGTATGAGAATATTATGATCACGCGGGGAAGCACGATGGGCCTTTACCTGATCGTATGTGCGCTTTTTGCAAAGAAGGACATCGTCATAGTCGGTGATACCAATTATTACTATGCCGACCATGTGTTCCTGAACGCCGGTATGCAATTGATACGGGTCAGGGTGGACGATTACGGAATCGACGTGGATGCCATTGAAATAATAAGCCGTAGCAAAAAGATCAGTGCCGTGCATATCACCTCCCACCATCATTATCCCACCACAGTTACCCTCACTGCTTCCCGGAGGATGAAGCTCCTATCCCTGGCCGAACAATACGGATTTGTCATTATAGAGGACGATTACGACTATGATTTTCACTATCTGAGCAGCCCTATCCTTCCCCTGGTGAGCGCCGATAACAGGGGTATGGTGATCTATATCGGCACGTTGAGCAAATCTATTTCTCCGGCTATCCGGATAGGGTATGTAATAGCCCCGGTCAACCTGATATTGGAACTGGCCAGGCTAAGGCAATTAGTGGATGCCCAGGGAGACCCCATCATGGAATTGACCCTCGCCGACATGTTCCAGGATGGCAGCATCAAAAGGCATATGAAAAAAGCGCTCCAGGAATATCACCGGCGCAGGGACTTTGTCTGCTCCGCCCTTTCCCAACAACTCGCCGGTAAAATCGATTTTAAGGTTCCGGACGGAGGGCTCGCCATCTGGGCTAAGTTCCACTCCTCCATTCCCCTGCCACTCCTCTCACAAAAGCTGAAAGACCAAGGGATTATCTTGTCCAACGGGTTGATTCATAATACCACGCCTGTCTCCCTGAATGCTACCCGGATTGGCTTCGGATGGATGACGGAAAAAGAATCGGAAAAAGCCATCGACATCCTTGCCTCCACTATACAATCGATGGCCTGGTTATGACTCCCTTTTTTAACCGGACTACCTGCTATCTAAAAACCGTCCACCTAAATAGTCCAATACTTTTATAGTTTTGAGGAGTAGTATTCTTCAATAAAAAAGAGATTATGAAACAGCTATTCCTGGCAAGCTTTTCCCTCCTGCTTGCCCTCCTGGTTAATGAACCTGGTAAAGTCTTCGCCCAAGCTCGTCTCGCCTTCCCGGCTTCTTATCCCGGCGTCAGCGAATCCAAACTGGCCGTCAGTGAAAAATTGCTGCAGGAATTCAGCGAAAGCTTTCCGGATGCCGAACGGATAAATTGGCAGGAATCGAACAATAGATACATTGTTAGTTTTGTGGAGCAGGGGATCCTCAACCGGATCACCTATAAAAAGAACGGCGACTTTATCAGTTCGTTCCGCAATTACGGAGAACACGATTTGCCCTATTACCTGGTCAACAGCTTGAAAAAGAAATATCCCGGCCAAAAGATTTTCGGGGTGACTGAGATCACCACGATTTCCGACATCACTTATTTCGTAAAACTGGAAGGGCCGAAGTATTGGATAACGGTCAGCCTGAACAGCGAAAGCGATTGGTTTGTCGTGGAAAGTTATCGCAAAACCCGCCATTAGAGCGGGTTTTTAATTATTCTAGCCCAGGTCTTCCGGTCGCACGGGTAACCTCCGGAGCCTTTTCCCGGTAGCTGCAAAAATAGCATTGGCTACTGCAGGGGCAATGGGCGGCACGCCCGGTTCACCCGCTCCACCCATTTTCTCTTTACCTGGCAGAATGTAAACTTCTATCTGAGGCGTTTCATTCATACGCAGCATGCGGTAGTCGTGGAAATTGCTTTGCTTAACCCGCCCTTTCTCCAGGGTTATCTCGCCGTAAAGAGCTGCCGTAAGCCCGAAGACGATACCGCTTTCCATTTGCGCGCACACGCCATCGGGATTTACAGCCAGTCCGCAATCAATGGCACAGACTACCCAATGCACCCGGATCTTTCCTTTATTCACCGATAATTCGACTACCTGGGCAACATAACTTCCCATAGCGCCGTGGACCGCTATTCCCCGGAATCTTCCTTCCGGCGCCGCCTTGTCCCAGCCGGCTTTTTCAGCAGCAAGATTGAGGGCCGCCAGGTGGCGGGGATGATCTTTTAGCAGCATACGCCTATACTCAACAGGGTCTGTCGCTGTCATGACCGCCAATTCATCAATCAGGGTCTCCATGACAAAAGCCGCATGGGTATTTCCCACCGAGCGCCACGGCAATACCGGAACGCCACAGAAAGTGGTATGTAATTCCACTGAATGGTCCGGAACAGAGTCTAAATAAGGAGACCCGTTGACCCCGTCTACCGAACTATAATCGATTCCATGCTCAACAATATCTTTCTCCAAAGGCGTATTGACAAAAAGAGACTGCCCGACAATATGGTGCTGCCATGCTACCGGAAAGCCATCGCTACCGATACCGATAACGACCCGATGCAGGAAGACAGGCCGGTAATACCCGCCTTGGATATCGTCTTCCCGTGACCATATCAATTTGATAAACCTGCCGCTTGTTTTGGCGATATGAACGGCTTCTATTACCCAGTCGGAATTTAAGGAGCCTCTTCTTCCAAAACTTCCCCCGAGGAAGGGTGAGTGAAAGATAACCTGCTCTGGTTTTATGCCCAAAAAGGCTGCTGCTTCTGCCTGGTGAAACAACGGCGATTGGATACCGGTCCAGATTTCGCATTTATCTCCATGGATCTTCACGGTACAGTTCAAGGGTTCCATGGGTGCATGAGCGAGGTATGGAAATGTAAATTCTGCCTCGATCGTTTTGACGGCTTTTTTTAAAGCGGCTGCCACATTCCCTTTTTGCTGGCTGGTTAAACCTTTTGTTTTTGATAACCTGCTGTATTCTTTCAACTGCGCATCACTGTCTGTATTTTCATTCACTCCCGGGTCCCATTCGATCTTCAGTGCATCCCGGCCAAGTTTGGCTGCCCAATAATGATCGCCCAAAACTGCTATGCCGGTGGGAATTTCCACCACCTCCCGAACGCCCTGTATCGATTTAGCCCTGGCAGTATCAAATGATTTTACTTTCCCCCCAAATACCGGAGGATGAGCCACTACTGCAATCAGCAAATCAGGAAACTGAATGTCTATCCCGTATTTAGCTTGTCCGTTAACCTTTTCCGGGCTGTCCAGCCGCTTTTGTGATTTGCCAATGTACTTCCAATCTTTTGGTTCACGAAGTTTAACAACGGGTATCGGTAATCTGGAAGCATCGGATGCTACTTGTCCATAACTGATGCGTTGGTTACCGGCCAGAACATAACCATTTTCCGTCGTGCAGACGTCTGGCTGCACTCCGAGCCTTTTAGCCGCAGCTTCGACCAGCATTGTGCGTGCGGTTGCACCTGCCTGGCGATAGCGATTGAATTCTGAACGGGTTGAATCCGATCCTCCGGTTGTCTGGACAAAAATAGACTCAGCAAAATCATCACCCTTCCCGGATGGGCGGTGTCCGACCTTTATTTTGTTCCAATCACAATCCAGCTCTTCTGCGATCAGCATGGGCAAGGTTGTCCAGATACCCTGCCCCATCTCCACCTTCGACAGAATAATATAAATACTGTCATCCTCTCCAATCCGCAGGAATGCATTCATGGCAACCGGGCTTTCAGCCAATGTTGTTGAAGCAAGGCGTTTGATCACCGTTGGTATGGCAAAGGAAATTAAAAGCCCTCCGCCGATAAATGCACCGGTTTTTAAAAAATCTCTCCGATTTACCTGAAATGGTTTGTTCATTTTAGATTTTGTCGAATTTAACCATCCCGGTGATAATTGTAAAAGGAGTTTGACCACCTGCAGAACCGGATATACTAAATGCATTCTCTGATTGACCACCTGCGGAAAGCCTGGAGAAAATAATTTTTGCCTCAGGCAACTCTTTGGCTTCTGTTGCCAGTTTATACCCTACCAGGCATTGGCTCAAACTGCAGTTATCCTCTTTTGCCCACCCCTAAGTTCCTGAATTAAGAAAAAATGATCCGTCCCGGATCTGCACTTTTGCGGACTGCTGTTCTTTGCCCGCTAAAGACAGGCCATTTCTTTCCCTCCTGTCCAGTAATTCTTCATTATCAACACTTAAAATCAAAGCAAAATGTCACTAACCTTGCCAAAAAAACTGCCCCCGCAACTCCGGGGTGCTGCCATCCTTTTATTACCCCTGCTGATCATTATAGCAGGCCCGGGCTGTAGAAAAACTGAGATACCCCATGTCCTGTTAAATGGGTATGAGCAAACCAACCTGGTGTCCGATGTACCCGGATGGGCTGCCAGGGTGGATAGCACCCTGGTGAATCCCTGGGGTATTGCGGTAGCGACATCGGGCCCGATCTGGATATCTGACAACGGAACGGGGCTTAGCTCGGTGTATGATAATACCGGAATGACTTTGCGGCCTCCGGTCATTATTCCCCGCCCCGACAGTTCCGCCGGCGGAGCACCGACGGGCGTCGTGTTTAACAGCACCTCGGATTTCTCTTTTTTGGCCGGAAAGTCCAAGGTCGCAAGCCATTTTATCTTTGCTACCGAAGATGGAACCCTTGCCGCCTGGGGTGGCGGGAATACAGCCACTATTGCAGCAGACCAGTCTAAATCGTATGCCGTTTATAAGGGTCTTGCCATGGCCAATGACGGGGGGAGCAATTTTCTGTATGCGACCAATTTCCATGAAGCCAAAATTGACGTATTTGACAAGAATTTCCAACTGGTGACGGGAAAGCCCTTTCATGATCCCGGCATTCCGGCAGGATTCGCACCATTCAATATCCGTAATATCGGTGGCTGGCTGTATGTAACCTATGCCAAACAGAAACTGCCGGCTAAGCATGATGACACGGCGGGTCCCGGAAATGGGTTTGTAAATATTTTCAAGCCCAACGGATCCCTGGTGAAAAGGTTTGCCAGCCGGGGGGCATTGAACTCTCCATGGGGGATAGTCCAGACTACGGTGGGATTCTGCAAGGAAAAGGAAGCTGCCATCCTGGTGGGCAATTTTGGGGATGGTCATATCAATGAATTTGATGACGATGGCAGATGGGTGGGACCTTTGAAGGATGACGGCCGCGCCATCTGGATCGATGGGCTTTGGGCGCTGGAAAACAATGTTCCGAAAACGGATTCCAGCCGGCTATATTTCACGGCAGGACCTACGAAGGAAACCCATGGTCTTTTCGGTTATTTGAAACAGCGGTGATTATAGTGAGACCGATCATTTTTTTTAGCCCGCTCTTAGAGCGGGTTTTTATTTTCCCGGCTATAATTTTAATACATTTGCAACTACATGGCAAAAGAAAAAAACAAACCCGTCCCGGTAAGATTTGATCTGAAACTTTTAGAATTGTTAAAGGAGGAAGAGAAAATAGATACCCCCCAGCAAGCCTTAAACTTTCTGGCAAAATTCTGGGAGAATCATCGACCGGCGAAGAGCGACTTTTCGAGCGATCTTAAGGACGTCAAGACACCTGCTCCTGTCAGGGAAGTGAAGGAAAGCGGACCGGTTACGCACCCTTCCGGCCTGTCGGGAATCGATCTTTCCATCTGGAAAGCCGAGCAAAAGGAAAAAAACAAAAACGCCTGATAACTTTAAGGCATGCTAATTTTCAATCGCTGAAAAAAAGTGGTTTCGTCTATTTCTCTTACTCCGCCTGCAGGCAGGTCCATTAGTTCCAGGTCTTCTATAGACTGACGGATCAGACGTACGCAGCGGTGATGGAGGGCGTCCACCATTTTCCGGACCTGGTGAAATTTCCCTTCGGTTAAGGTGATTTTTAACCAGGTGTGAGGAATATATTCTGGTGTTTCATATCCATTTATGAATAAATTTTCCGGTTTTTGTACAATTTCAGCTTCGCAGGGAGATGTAAAATAATATTCACCGCCTTTTATCCGGATGCGAACGCCGGCACGTAATCTCTCAAGGCTATCCGGGTTTACCAGATATTTTACTTTTACCAGGTAGGTCCGTTTATGCGGCATCTCACCCTGGAATAATAGTTTTGTTACCTTCTTATTTGTCGTTAAGATCAACAGACCTTCGGAAAAATTATCCAGGCGACCGACGGCGTGTATTCCTTCCGGGAAACAAAAATCCAGGTTGCCTAACAGTTGTACCTTATGGGAGCTAACAAACTGTGAAACCATATCATATGGCTTATTGACAATAAAATAACGATGGGTAGTCAAATACTGTTAACCTTTAAATGAAGAATATGGATAAGTCTCCCGAATATAGCACCTAATGTGCAAAAACCAACTGGTAAATTCCCGTCCATAACTTCCCGGTTACATAGATCTTGTCGTTGTCGGGGTCATACGCAATCCCGTTGAGGACGTCGCCATTCGGATTCAGGACCCGCTCGTGTTCCACCAGCGAACTCAGATCGAGCTTGCCGACTACCTTGCCCGTCCCCGGGTCTATCTTAAGGATATAATTCTTCAGGTAGCGGTTCGCATAGATATAGCCTTTAATATATTCCAGTTCATTCAGGCTGTCCAATGCAGCCCCATTCTCCGTTACAGACAGAAATTTGACGGGCTTCAGGCTTACCGGGTCCAGGTAGGTGAGGGTGCTGGTGCCGTCGCTCATGATCAGCAAATTGGAATCTGTGGTGAGGGCCCAGCCTTCCGCATTTTGGTACCGGAAGCTATCCAACCGCTTATACGTCGCCGCGTCGTATATGAACCCGGTCTGGTTCTTATAGGTCAACTGGTAAAGCTTATCCTTAAAAAAGACGATACCCTCACCGAAATACCGGTTTTTATCCAACTCTACTTTCTTGTCGATCTTTCCCGTATTCATATCCTCGATGCCTGCCATAGATCTGGTCTGAGGGCCCTCCGTCGTAGCGCCGCTGCTTTCGAATAATTGGCGATTATGGAACAGCAGCCCTTCGGTATACGAGGCCGTATCGTGTTTGTAAACGGACCCGACACTAAAATTAAGGTTAGGGACAGCGGTCGCACCCACGGCAGTACGATCTGTTGCCCCATTGTCGGAATTGCCTGCGCAGCCGGCCAGGAGAAGGATTGCCAGGAATCGCACTTTCATCAGGTAATTACATAAAGCATCTGAAAATAGTTTGTCATCAAACCGTTTGAGGAGAGTATCGGTCTTGTTTGTTTCCATTAAGCAATTTAAAATAAATTCATTTTCAACGTATTTTTATTTTGTACTTTCGAGCCAGCAACACTGCCTGCCATTCTACGCCCTAAAATCTTTAAAAAATTGTATTTTTAGGCAGGTTATCCAACCATAATAACGGCGCCAGTAAACTTTAAATAACCAAGTGTATGAGTATCGTTCACAATAAAGATATTGGAACAAAACAAAAAGCGCTTGCCATTAACCTAGACCGGGAAATTTATGGGTCTTTTGCCGAAATTGGCGCAGGCCAGGACGTGGCTGCCAACTTTTTCAAGGCTGGTGCTTCATCCGGCACTATCGCCAAAACCATGTCGGCTTATGACATGACCTTTTCTGATGCTATATATGGTGCGCAACAAGGTCGCCGTTATGTAAGTGAGCCCCGATTGATATCAATGCTCGATCGTGAGTATGGGCTCCTGATCGAACGCCTGGCCGCACAACGTGGTAATACGACAACGTTTTTTGCTTTTTCAGATACCATCTCAGCGCTAAATTATCACAAAACAAATGATGGACATGGCTGGATGGGTGTGCGTTTTCAACTGGCGCCTAACGGCGAATTCAATGACGTCGTGCTGCATGTAAAATTATTGGATAATGACAATAATTTGCAACAACAGGCCGTAGGAATATTAGGGGTAAACCTCATCTATGCTTGTTTTTACTATCATGAGATCCCGCCCGTGTTTTTGCTTTCGCTGATGGACAACCTGGCGAAAGACCGTATTCAGATAGACATGATCCGTTTTGAAGGACCTGGCTTTACCAAGGTGGACAACCGGTTGATGAGCTTACACCTGGTAAAATATGGCTTTTCAGACGTCGCTGTCTTTGGATCGGACGGTAAAAACCTGCAGCCTTCTGAAGCGCTGTACAAAAAGCATATTGTAGTGGTACGCGGGCGTTTCCGCCCTATCATCAATGTGCATTTGGATATGATAAACACAGGCGTTAAACAATTCATGCAGGAGCCTGATGTTGACGAGACAAATGTTGTAGTTATCACAGAACTCACCTTGCAGTCACTGAAAGAAAGAAATGCCGACCAAACTGCTGAAATCGATGAAAAAGATTTCCTCGACCGTGTGGACATTCTTTGTTCACTTGGACAAACGGTATTGATCTCTAATTTTCATGAATATTATAAATTGGTGGCCTACCTGTCAAAGATCACCAAATTGAAGCTGGGCGTTGTCCTGGGTTACCCCAACCTGGAATATATATTTTCTGAAGAGCACTACGGAGACCTCCCGGGCGGAATCCTGGAATCTTTCGCTACATTGTTCAGCCGAAAGGTAAAACTCTTCATTTACCCTACGCTGCGCGAAGGGGTGATTTACAATTGCCTTAGATTTAATCCGCCGCCGCACCTTATAGACCTCTATCGTTACCTTATAGCCAATAACAAAATAGAAGACATAAGGCATTACAGCGAGAATAATCTTCATGTGCAAACCGATAAAGTGCTGCAGCTCATAAGACAAGGCGTAGCGGGATGGGAAGAATACGTGCCACCCGAGGTCGCCGCCATGATAAAAGACCGGCGCCTGTTTGGCTTTGCCTGCGAAACAAAGCCTGCCAAAAAAGACATGACCACAACCGGGGATACCCCTGGAACTGTAGTTGATGCGGCTTAAAAATGCCGGATAATAAATAATGATCCTCAGTTAGTGGAGATGACCTGCGCCACCGGGTAAGACTCGGGTGAATAAGCGGAAGGTATGATACCGGCAAAGTGTTTGAAGTCCCGGATAAAATGGGACTGGTCAAAATACCCGCAGTCATAGGCAATTGAAGTGAGAGAGGATTGATTCTCGGTGATAAGCCGAAGACTAAGCTGGAAGCGATGAATTTTATCGTATAATTTGGGGGTAACACCGGTGTACTGCAAAAAAAGTTTGCAGAGATAACGTGAAGAAATATTATACCGGCGAGCGATAGCCTTAATGTTATTAAGGTCAGAATTCCGCTGCATTTCTTTTATTATCTGACCGATCATCGAAATATTATTGACTTTTCTTTCTTTTAAGACTAACCTGGTTAATAAAAAATCTTCTATCAGCTCAATCTTTCTATTTAAGTCCGGTACTTCTCTAAGTTTGGAGTGTAATGTCCTTACGGGCTCGCCTAACAAGTCCCTGAGGTCGGCGACCTGGTCGTTAAATTCCCGGATTTCTTCGTTTAAAAAATAGGCCGCGGAGTGGGCATAAAACCTGATTCCAAACATCTTATTCTTTCCCACTGACTTTATGGCAAGGGGCTGGGTGATTTTACCCCACAGTTCAACGGGTGGCGTTGTACAGAATACTTCATTAACTGCCGATTTCCATATACCTTCTCCAAGATTGAAGATGATCTCCATATGCCCACCAGGAAATACAGTGTCGTCGAGCTCGACGTTTGTTTCCGACTCGAAAATATAATAACATTTAACGTATGGCTTCAAGCTCTCCCCAGGTATGATCTCTTTATACGTCATAAACTTTTGCGATAGTTGACGTTGCTAAAATACTCAAATTCCCGTTTTCCCGCTGCCTTCATTCCTTACTGTCGCATGCCTGCCCCACTCTTCAGAACTGGAAATTGTTTAATAACTTATTAATTATCAACGTTCTATCTATTTTTCACTTAAAAATGATTCCCTGGAATAAATTCTGCATGGCTATTTATTATTCACCTTAAATTATATACTATGTTACGCTGGACAGTTATTTTTCTCATCATTGCGATCATTGCCGGGGCCTTTGGCTTTTTCGGCATCGCTGCAGGCGCTGCATCTATTGCAAAAGTCCTGTTCTTCATTTTTATTGTGCTTTTTCTTCTGTCTTTTATATTGGGAAGAAGAAGCAATGTGTAATAAACAAAGTCATACCCGGGCGTTTTAATGGGAATCCGGATTTGTACCAACTTGTACCAACTTGAATCACCGGAGTATGGCTTGTTCAAATTTAGTTTCCGAGCTTTAATGCACACCAAAAATCTCCTCCATGTGGAACCTGGTTAAAGCCGGACGCTGGTTTTTCGCGGTTTGCCTTGTCGGTCTTGCGGGCCAGCAATTTTATTACGCAGACTTCCGACCCGTATTCGTTCCACCCTGGCCCGATCATATTCCCGGCGAGACAATCCTGGTCTATCTTTCCAGTGCGGCCCTGATCGGGGCTGCCTTTGCGATCTTTTTAGAGAAAAAAGCCAGGACCGTGGCGCTTATCCTGGGGGGTATCTTCCTTGCCCTGTTACTGTTCTGTCATATCCCCTATGAGCTAATGGTTGATCAGTACAGCAAACACATAGGTGTTTGGAGTAATGCATTTAAGGAACTGGCATTTTCCGGGGGGGCTTTTATCGTGGCAGGCTCCTTTCCCGACGACCAGACTCCTGCGCAAAAGAAGACAGCCCTGATCAGGATACTGGAATTGTTTATTCCAATGGGCAGCCTTTTCTTTTCGATCACCATGATCGTTTTTGGTATAGATCATTTTCTATACGTTGATTTTGTGGCCACACTAGTTCCCAACTGGATCCCCGGTCACCTTTTCTGGACATATCTTGCTGCTGTGGCCCTCATCGGGTCAGGCCTGGCCATCATTTTACGGATCAAACTGAGACTAGTTGCCATACTGCTGGGGACAATGATCTTTCTTTGGTTCATTTTCCTGCATATTCCCCGGGCAGTCATCGCTCCTCCGACAGATAAAGGCAATGAATTGACGAGTGTATTTGAAGCATTAGGATTCAGCGGCATCGCTTTTATTATTGCCTATGGATATAGAGTGGGCAAGTTATCGATAGACCAAAGGAATGACCCTGCTATTTATGGGCTGGAATAAATGATTTTTTGCGTTTTGTTCGCTTTTGTACAATGCTTACAATCGTCCTATTGCAAAGCGTCACACAAATTCCCGATTATACCGATTCCTGTACTGCAGCGGCGATAACCCCGTTACTTTTTTAAAGATCACCCGGAATGCCTTCGGATCCGAATACCCTACTTTATCCATTGCTTCATTCACCCCCAGCCTGGACGTTTCCAGGCTTTTCTTCACTGCCTCCATCTTTACGCGCTGTATATACTCCATGATCGAATTTCCCGTCGCCTTCTTGAATCGACGCTCCAGGTTCCTGCGGCCCAATGCCAGCATCGAAGCCAATTTATCCACCGTTATCCTGGAATGGACATTTTTTTCTATAAACTCCTGGGCTTTTCGGATAGCTTCATCCTCATGTTCTTTTTGCCCGCTGAAGATAATAAAAGGCGACTGCCTGTCACGTTGGAAATCAATCTGAAAACCCTTGGAGCAAGTTACCGCTATCTCCCGGCCTGCATATTTTTCAACCAGGTATAATATCAGGTTGAGCCAGGAATAAGCCCCTCCACTCGTATAAATATTATTTTCGTCGGTGATGATCTTGTCTTCTACCAGGTTCACCGCAGGAAACAACTGGCGAAACTCACCGGTAAACTCCCAATGCGTGGTACAGCTTTTCCCATCTAATAACCCCGTACCCGCCAGGACAAAAGCCCCGATGCACATTGCAGCAATGGCCGCTCCACCCTCGTACTGTTTAACGATCCAGGAAAGCATGGGGGCATTATCGGCGAGTATTTTTTCTTTGTTGCCATGCACAGATGGAATGAGGATAAGATCGGTCCGATCTACCTCCTCTATCAGCACATCGGAGTTTATGCTGAACAACCCGTTCTTCATCCTGATCTCGCGCCGAAGTCCCACCAGCTGAACAGTAAACAGGGGTGGACGTCCCGCTTCCTCCAGCCAGTCATTTACCCGCAACAGGATCTGGTAAGTCCCCTCGATGTTGGTTAAACTGCATTCGCCATCAGGCACTAATATAGATACATGTTTCATGTTATTAAATTTCGGAAATAATGACCATATTGTTAAAAAATTACTAGTTCTATGTGGTATAATATCATGATGACAATTGGAATATTGTTAATGCTTTGGTCCGGATACAGGATAAAAAAAACGATATCATTTCTAAAGCAGGGCGAACGTACTACGGCCACTGTTGTCCGAATGAGAACAGAAAAGGATAGTGATGGTGAGTCCCGTTTCCCGGTATTCAGCTACATGACTTCAACAAAAGAAGAACATACCTATGAATATATGGTCTCAACAAACCCAGCCAGTTGGGAAGTTGGCGATAAAGGAACGATTGTTTACGATCCTGCCAATCCATCATCTGCGCGCCTGATAACTTATTTTGGCATTTTTGGCTGGCCGATAGTATTACTGGCTACAGCAGCGCCATTGGTTGTTATAGGCGTAGGATATCATTTATTCAGGCTAATTGTGAAATAGCTATTTGAGTCTTCACAACCCCGGCACCATCTTCGCCTTCAGATCCGGCTCCGCCATTTGCTTATCAAACGGAAACATCGGCCGCTGTATGCGCTTATACCTAAGCCCCTCCAGATTTTGATCCACCCCGCCCGGCGTCAAAGCCATCATCCAGTCTGCCTGCATAGCATATAGGTCCGGTTCCAGGTATCCCATCTTGACCATCACAATATCCATTTTCAACGGCTCAAGATTCAATCGAATATAATCCTCCTTCGCCCGGTAAGACTTCCGTTTCTTACTTACAATGATATGCAGGCTGCCCACCCGTACCACCACTTCCACTTCCGCCTGCTGGTCGCCATAGGCAATTGCTTCTACAGTCCCCGATAGTTTTACCGGTCCTGCAAACCGCGCATCCACGGCCGCACCCACATAAGCCTCTACATGCCCGCCCGGACCGGCCGCAACCGCAGCCTTCACCAGCTCCGGACCAGGTATGGAAGCATACAGCAACGAAGGCCCGCTGGAAGTCGCAAACTCCGGCCGCGCCAGTAACTCCTTCAACGTCCACGTGACATCGCCTGCGCCCCCGGCTGTGGGATTGTCCCCACAATCGCTGATAAAATAAGGATGTTTATTACTGGCCAATGCCTTGGTCAGGCATTCATTTAAAGTTCCGGTCGGCGCAACAAAAGCATACCCGAACCGGGCGTCCCAAAAGCTATGCGCCAGCCGCTGTGCCGTACTCGTTACGATTTCTTTCTCGTCACCCGTCACCATTACTACCGCATGATTTCGCGGCTCATCGGCCCAGGCATAACCTACCCAGATAGACGCATCGATAATGCCTTTCTGCGCCGCGGCTGGCGCCACCGCCTTATAAACACTTTTAGCCGGCTCGATTCGTGTACTCGTCTTTTCGCCGGGTAATAGAATGGGTATTGAAATATATGCTTTATAAGCTGGCCTCCTTTTTCCACTCTCGATCCGCCCGAGCAGTGTAGTTATGGCGCGTTGTTTGGTTGCCATGGCATCCTCATGCGGCGCCATCCGGTAACAAGTGATCAGATCGGTATTTTGCGCCAGCCGCCAGGAGACATTCCCGTGCAGGTCCATGGAGGTAGAAATGAGTGGACCCGTTCCCACTACTTTTCTGATGCGCTGGAGATAGTCACCTTCCGGATCATCCAGTCCCACCACACTCATAGCGCCATGAATGTCCAGGTAAATGCCATCATAAGGCCCGTTCTTTTTCAGTGAATCCAATGTTTTCCGTACAAGGGATTCATACGCTTCCCGGCTGACGATGCCACCCGGCAAGGCCCGGGCAAGTACAGTAGGCACCCATACCGCCTGCCCCCGCAACGGCGAGTCTACCGACAGGAAAGGGTAGGAGGTAAAGGCTTCCATCCCGTATTTGGCATGAAAAGCCTCTTCCTGCGTCACCGCCGGCGAAAAAGTGCTTGACTCTATAGAAATGCCCGCAATGGCAATCCGGGGCATCGTTGTTTGGGCACCCGCACCCACCCCCAAACAACAACTCAATAAGAATAATAGACGTCTCATCCTCGTAATTTAAGACTCAGTAACAATTTGTATAAAAGGATGTATCCCGATCAATACCCTGGATCTCCAGGGGATTACCGGGTCCAACCGGTCCGGGGTCAGATACAGGACCAATAACACTAATATCGGGAACAGCGAAAATACCAATGAAGCTTCCCAGACCTCTTCAGGAATATGCCACCCCGTAATTGATCCCGATGTTACCCCCGAGGCAGCCATATAGGCCAGGAACGGACCTCCGAACAGCACAAACAACAACAGGAAAAATAAATTCCGGCTCAATACCAGGCGATGCCCCAGCGTCAGCAAAAAAGTAGTCTCCTCCTCTATTTCCCTCAGCCCCTTTTTATAAAAAGTTTTCACTGTAGCCGCATAAAATTGGTCAAAGTTTCCGCCCTCTTCCAGGTTCTGCTCGATGATAATGCAGATATGATCGAGCAGGTCATACTGAAGGCTCTCCGTCTGAATGCCATTGGCACTAAGATCATGGAGAATAAAGTCTATCTGTTGGTCGCTGATAGAGTACATTAAGCCATTTTTGGTTTTATGTCTAAAAGAGAAACCATCGTCTCAATAAAACTCGCCAGCTCTTTTACCTTTTCTTTCGCCTTGGTTTTGCCGGTCGGGCTTAAACTATAATATTTCCGCACCCGTTTGCCGATAAACTCCGTTTCCGTTGTCACGAACCCCTCGGCCTCCAAAGCATGAAGGGTCGGATACAATGCTCCCTCTGTGATTTGGATCTTATCCAGTGTCATTTCCTTTACCTTTTGTGTAATCTCATAACCATACATCTTTTTATTGTCGGCCAATAACTTTAATATAATGGTCCTGAGCGTTCCTTTTAATAATTCGGTGGAGTACATAAAAAATTATTTTCCCGGATAAATTTACATAAGAAATAGATGTATTCAAAACCCATTTTTATCCCGTTAATCACAAGCCTGGTTGAGCAACCTAACCAAAACATCCAGATCGAACGGCTTCTCAATAAAATAATCGGCCCCGGCCTCCGCCGCCAGCCTCGCCACATCCTGGTTAGCGCTAAAGAAAACGATCGGCAGCCCCGCATGCTCGGCAGAAGCCCTTATCTCCTGCGACGCCCGGATTCCCCCTGAAGGTGCAATCTTGTTGTCCATGAGTATTACATCCGGTCCGAAATCCCGCACCTTAAATATAATATCCTCGCAGCTATTTTGCATAGCCACCTCAAAACCGCTTGCTTCCAGCACTATTGAACAAGCTTCGAGAATGTCTGCGTCATCATCGAATATCAATACCCGCTTTTTCATAGTTAAACCATTTCTACTGTAAAATAACCCACTTTTATGTTTCTCCTCCGCTTAAAAGCCATTTTTGCTAAAAAATCGTAAGTTATCAGGACACCCGGCATTACGATCATGCAGCATGATGGAATGATTATTGCTTCGGCTGTTTACAAAGAATTTAGCCGGGGAACAAATGATACCTCCATTTTAGTGTGTAAATCGGTTTAACCATGACAGAGATCACTCAGGTTTCACTGGAGAATGAAATGGACATAGTTGTAGCGCACAAACGCATGATCAGTGTGGCTCAATTCTTTTTCCTTACCCTGTCCACACAGGCAGCCATTGCAACTGCCATCGCCGAGATCAGCCGGGTGGTCACCGATAAAACAGACAATGGCTGGTTAAGTATCGGCATGGAAAAAAACGACGCCAAATTTTCACTCATCGGCCGTATTAACTTTCCCCCTGACACCGATATCCAGCCCTCGGAAGAAGGCCTGAAATATGCACAGCTCCTGGTGCCTGAATTTACCTTCGAGAGAAACAAGGAAGTGGCTACCATCTGTGTAAGCATGGGTATCCCCCGGTCTTTAAAAATTACTGAAGCCAGGGTCACCGAGGCGACGGAATTCTTCCGCACCATCCAACCGGCTACCTCCTATGAAAAACTGAAATTGCGGAATCTCCTTTTGAATCAACAGGCAATAGAAAAGGAAGAAGCATTAAAAAACAGCCGCATCCTGGACGAAAAGAAGAATGAATTCATTTCCGTCGCCAGCCATGAGCTCAAGACTCCACTCACTTCTATCATGGCCTTCACCAAACTGGCTATCAACGCCAGCTCCACCGAGGCAACCGGCAAGGTACAGCGCTACCTGGAAAAAATAGATCACCAGGTGCATAAGCTGCACATACTGATCCAACAGCTGCTCGACATTTCCAAGATCGAGTCAGGGAAGCTGGACTATAATATGCAGAAATTGGACTGGAATACCTATATGACCGATATGATGCCCATACTGGAACATCTGGTCCCTTCGCACCGCCTTTCCTGGATACCCTGCCCGGAAGGAGTAATAGTCAGTATGGATATTTTACGCATCGAACAGGTCCTGATGAATCTCGTCAGCAATGCCGCCAAATATTCCGATCCGGATACAAACATCGATATCAATTGCTCTTCCAATGCCGTCAACCTCATCGTCTGCGTCCGCGACCAGGGCATCGGCATCTCAAAACAAAATATCAATCGCATTTTCGATAAATATTTCCGCGAAGAAGCCGTCACCGACAAATATGGCGGTTTCGGCATGGGCCTCTATATTACCTCTGGCATAGTACGCAAACACCAGGGCGTTGTCTGGGCCGAAAAAAATAAAGAGGCCGGCTCATCCTTTTATTTTACCCTGCCGGTCAGTAAGGCCTGAATCATGCCCCGGAATCACATATACCGGATGAGGAAAACGCTCCTGCAACCATAACACGATATTATCCTTCGTATGGCTCTCACCGGGAGTCGGTGGATTCCCCAAATTGGGGCATAATTATCCAAATTATCTACAGATTGTTATTTTTACTCCTTTCTTTTGGGATAAAGGCCAAAGAAACTATGTTTCTTTCACAGGAACAATAGGGAACAAGGTTTGTATTATTTATGGTCATAAATCTATAGCATATTTCTTTAATTCGTTAGTGCAAAACAAATTCATGAGCCTTAAGTGGAGTTTATTACTAGTAAGTATAGGATTATCACGGGTTTCCTTAGGGCAGTCTGTTCAGCAATATGATTTTGGAGATTTAACCCGGACTATTCTTCATCCTAAAAAAAAAGCCGATACTTTACATAGTGGATCGGGTATCACGGTTGTCCCTAACATCGCCGCAAATCCTACTATCGGGGGGCAGCTGGGAATTAAGGCCGTAGCGGGCAGAAGGCTGGGCAATAATCCCAACACACTCTTTTCAGTAGCGGCGACATCTGCTTCTATCACCACCAAGGGAATCCTTTATTTTTATGTGAATCACAATCTATTTACTCCCGGCAATAAGTGGAACTTTCAGGGCAATCTGGTGGCCGCAAAGACGGTAACGCCTGATTTTGGTTTAGGAATCGGCCGGAACTTTAGCGGAGGAAGCGTTGTGGATTCTGTACTGGCAGACCCTACCCACAAAGTTTATCCGATTCACTCCCTTTATTATAACATAAGGGAAAAGGTTTACAAGAACGTGGCGAAAAACCTTTTTATCGGGGCAGGGTTATCCTTTGAAGTAAGGAGGGAGATTGAGCAAAACGATACGGTCAGCAATGCAACGCCGTCCAGCGTTTACAACAACCGGTATGGATTTCCCCAGGATCATTATTCCGCAAACGGATTTCTTTTTAATGTAGAGTACATCACCCGTGACAATCCAAACCGCGCCTACAAGGGTATTTATTTTGATGTGGGTCTTCGGTTCAATCAAAAATGGATAGGAAGCACAAAGAATTCGGCGCAATTAACCTCTGACTTCAGAAAATATTTTAGCTTATCGGCTGCAAGTCCGGAAACGGTGCTTGCATTTTGGAACTGGGGTTCTTACTTTCTTGGGGGTTCGATTCCCTATCTTGAATTACCGGGCACGGCCAAAGACGGAACTTTTCGAAGCGGCAGAGGTTATACGGCTCAATATTTTAAAGGGACCCAATTCAACGATACGGAAGCAGAGTTTCGCTTTCCTATATTAGCCAACAAATTCATCAGCGGCGTTGTTTTCGGAAATATGCAAACCGGCAATGACGACCACGGGACCAAAATATTCCAGGTATTTCAGCCAGGCTACGGTGCTGGCTTACGGGTGTTGTTCAACAAGGCTACACGCACTAACCTGGCCCTGGATTACGCTTTTGGTAAATTTGGCAACAAAGGATTCTTTCTGAACCTGAACGAGACATTTTAATGAGTATATTGCTATATGCCAAACACTCAACTAACTGCCCTCCTCCTGGCCGGCCTGACTGCCTTTTCCTGTCAGGGCCAGGCCCAGCCCGCTGTCGTCAACGCCTCCGTCAGCCCGGTCAACGCCGCCCCGCTTCCGGAGAACCTCGGGGTAGAACAAGTCTTTCACTCCGTCAACCCCCAGGCTATCCGCGCTACCATGAGCTTCCTTGCAGACGACCTCATCCAGGGCCGTCAACCCGGTACCCGCGGATTTTCCATCGCCTCCCGTTATATCGAAACCCGGTTCATGGCCCTCGGCCTTAAACCCGGCGTAGAGGGTAAGTCCTATATCCAGCCTGTTCCCTTGAAAAAAGGAGTCACAGTAGAGTCCGAAAGCAGCCTTACTCTCGAAACCGGCACCCCCACCGCCGCCAGGGCAACCGCCGCCACCCCACTTGTTTACGGCCGCGACTTTTTCCTTGGCCCTAATCTCGCCGATCCTGTCTCGGAGGTCAAAGCCTCTCTTGTCTTTGTTGGCTTCGGCGTATACGCCCCCGAATTAAAATATGATGATTACCAAAAAACCGACGTGAAAGGAAAGGTCGTCGTCTATTTCGACGGTGCCCCCGCCACCTTTCCTTCCAATGAAAGAGCCTATTTTTCCTCTGCTCCGTCGAAATATGCCGAGGCCCTGAAAAGAGGCGCCGTCGGAGTCCTCTCCATACAATCACCCGGCCCCCAACGCTCGTCCTGGGAAGCAACAATAAGAAGGGTAGGACAGGGCACCTTCCGCTGGGCCGATTCCCGGGGACAGGCACAGGGCACATACCCGCAACTAAAGGTTATAGGCGCTCTCAATGCAGAACAGTCTGAAAAATTATTCTCCGGATCAGCACATGACTGGCTAACTGTCACAGGCAAGGCAAAAGCCGGACAGCCGCAGTCCTTTCCACTCGGCATCACGGCAGCGATGAAAGTGACAACCACGGTCAGCGACATTCAAAGCTCCAATCTCATTGGCGTCATTCCCGGCAGTGACCCCGTGCTGAAAGATGAATATGTCGTTTATGCCGCCCACCTCGATCATTTCGGTATTGGCGCACCGCTAAAAGGCGACAGCATTTATAATGGGGCACATGACAATGCATCAGGTGTGTCCCTTTTGCTCGAGATCGCCCAGGCCTTTCGAAACCTGCCCGTGGCGCCCAAACGCTCGGTCATCATCGCCGTCGTCACCGGTGAAGAATATGGCCTCCTGGGCTCCGATTATTTTATAAACAATCCCACCGTCGACAGGAAAAATATTATTGCCAACCTCTCTTTGGACATGCCTTTCTTTTTTCATCCCGTACTCGATATCGTTCCCTATGGCGCCTTACATTCCAGCCTGTCCCGTCCCGTGGAAACAGCCGCTAATTATATGGGCCTGAAGATTGGCCCCGATCCCTTTCCCGAACAGGTCGTGTTCATCCGCAGCGATCATTATAGCTTTATTCGCAAGGGGATCCCTTCCTTGTTTATCAAAAGCGGCTTTATGACCGTTCCTTCCGACACCGTCGACAGAAGTAAGTCGGATGTAGACTGGCGTCGCACGACCTATCATACACCGCAGGACGATATGAGCCAGGCCTTTGATTTCGATGCGGCAGCCACCCACGTCAAGCTCAACTTCCTCATCGGCCTGCTCATATGTGAAGACAGTACCCGGCCCGCCTGGAATAAAGATGACTTCTTTGGCGGCAGGTTTACCAATAGCCAGTAACTTTGCCCGCCGGTAGTTTGTAGCCCGGTTCAAATCCTGTTCGATGGCGAATCCCTATATATCACTTCTTAGTACTGCCTGGCGTTATGCCCGCAAGGAAAGGAAAAGATATGTCCTTGTTTATTGCATGTTTATCTGTGCTACCCTTTCCTACTCGCTTAATCCTATTCTTTTTGGCTGGTTCCTTGACAGAATTCAGCAGGATTCGGGTCATATTCCACGTTATGTGCTGCTTTACGTCGGGGGTTATATCGGCATAAAACTCCTGCAGTGGCTTTTTCACGGCCCTGCCCGGATCATGGAACGCACCCTGTCCTTCCATCTCAGCCGCAATTTCCTGCAGGAAAAATACCACCAGGTACTCCACCTGCCCGTGAAGTGGCAGCAGGAACACCACAGTGGTTCGACCATCAACCGCGTCCGTAAGGCGTATGAAGCTCTTCGTGAATTTTTCGACAGGGGTTTTATGTATATCTACGCGTTGGGTAAATTTGTTGTGTCCGTCGTCGCCATCTTATACTTTTCACCTTTGTACGGAGGTATCGCCATACTCATGGGCATTTTTACCATCTTCATCATCCGTATTTTTGACAAGCCATTTATAAAAGCCCTGGATGAGGTCAACGAGAGGGAGCACGTGGTTTCCGCCACTCTCTTCGACAGCCTCTCCAATATCATGACCGTTATTACCTTGCGGCTGGAAAAAAGTATGGAGACAGGCCTGATGAATAAGGTACGGAATATCTTTAGTCCTTTCCGAAAAAGCGCCCTCATAAATGAGTGGAAATGGTTTTGTGCTGAAATGCTTATTGTATTGATCTACGGTACGATTACCCTCGGCTTTGTATTTCAACACTGGACGCCCGGCAAAGTTTTCCTGGTAGGGAGTCTGGCTACCCTGCTGGGCTATGTCAACCAGTTCACCAGCGTATTCCAGGATATCGCCTGGCAATATACCGATATCGTACAGTTCAACACCTACGTCCAGACGGCTTCTGTCATCAGCGAAGCTTATGCCCAACAGCACCGGGCCGACCGCCCCGACGCCCTTCCCGCTAACTGGAGGACCATCGATATCCGCCGGCTTAATTTCTCTTACCATGAGTCGTATGACAATACGCGTCGCGCCCAAAGCCTGCATGGTCTTAACCTGACTATCCGTCGCGGACAGCGCATCGCCCTTATCGGGGAAAGCGGCAGTGGTAAGAGCACACTGCTGGCCCTGCTGCGGGGCCTCTATAATCCCGAAGACGATATGGACCTGGTTGTGGACGGGGAAAGGCAATTACTCGATCAGCTCAACGAAGCCGTCACCCTCTTCCCCCAGGAACCAGAGATATTTGAGAACACCCTGGCTTATAATATTACCCTTGGCCTTCCCTTCTCCGAAGAAGAGATACTGCAGGTCTGCGAAAGCGCCCATTTCACCGAAGTCGTCCGCCAGCTGCCCCAGGGCCTGGAATCGGATATCCGGGAAAAAGGCGTCAACCTTTCCGGCGGTCAAAAACAACGACTGGCTCTGGCCCGGGGTATCCTCGCCGCCCGCGACAGCGACCTCGTCCTGCTCGACGAGCCCACCAGCAGCGTCGACCCCCGCACAGAAGCCCTTATCTATGAAGGCCTCTTCAAAGCCTTCTCCGACAAGGCCATCATCTCATCCATCCACCGCCTCCACCTGCTCGCCCGCTTCGACTATGTCTACGTCCTCCACCAGGGCCGCATCATCGCCGAAGGCACTTTCGAATACCTCCGCGACCACAATCCTGCCTTCCAGGAAATGTGGCGTCACCAAAAAGAAGAGACCCGCCTCGATGCCTAAACAACCCCTGCCAGTTCGAGGCTCTTCTTTTTTAACCGGCGTACCTCCGCATCCTCGATAATAGGCTCCGGCGTCAGCACCAGCGAAGTATTATTCTCCTTCCACCAGCTACCCTCCTTTATCTCCCGGAAATGGATCACCCCAACCAGGTACTTCCTGTCACTCTCGGCATGCCATTCCTCAATCCATTCGAACCGATCCCTGGGGATATATTTCCAGTCATCGAAACTCAGATACACCCGCACATAAAAATCATTGGTCAACTCATGGGGTCTATGATGATACAGTTTCTTGTATTCGTATTTATACTGGTAACGCAGCGCCGAAAGATCGCTCAGCACGGCACTGGCGGTAGGGAAGGAACCTGCTCCCTTGCCGTAGAAAAACTGCTTGTCAGCAAACCCACTCTCGATCACCACCCCATTGTATTCATTTTTAACGAAGGCCAGGTGATCGTCCTGTTTAATGAACTGCGGCAACACAAAGGCCGCTACCTTCCCGTTCTCTAATTTCTTGGCCTGCGCTACCAGCTTGATATCAAAATGTTTTTCGCGGGCTACTTCTGCATCGCCGGCCTGCACAAACTGGATACCGGTGAACACCAGGTTCTCCGTCTTCTCAATAATGCCGTAGGCATGCGTCAGCAAAAAGGTCCATTTGTTGGCGGCATCATATCCTTCCACGTCAAGGGATGGATCGCTTTCCGCAAAACCCAGCTGCTGGGCCAGCAGCAATGCCTCCTGGAATCCCAGTTTTTCTTCAAACATCTTCGTCAATATAAAATTCGTGCTGCCATTCACTATGGCTTTTATAGAATGCAAGAGGTCATTGTCATAATATTCTTCCAGGTTACGGATAACCGGAATGGAAGCGCAGGCAGCCGACTCATATAAAAAGGATTCTCCCGTCTGTTTCTGTAGTTCCAGCAGCTCCGGCAAATGCTCGGCAATCATTTTCTTGCTCGCGCTGACTACGGACTTTCCGTTCTTCAGCGCCGTCGACACGATCTCGAATGCGGGTCCCGACTCGTTTATCACTTCTACCACTACATTGATGGACGGATCATTTAAAATTGCGTCCCGGTCCGTTGTAAACAGATCCTCCGGAGCCTCCCGCTTTTTACCGGGATTCTTGATACACACTTTTTTGATAGATGCTTTCAAAGAGGGAGTCTGCTGCAGAACTTTGTACAGTCCTTCCCCGACTACGCCAAACCCAAAGAGCCCGATGGTAAGCTGCTTATGTGTTTCCATTGTTTATATATATTGTTTTTAAATTTACCTTTGTACTCATGCACAACCAGCTTTAGTGTTAATAAGCTCACCCGTCTGCCCTGACACACGCAGTCCCTGGATTGAGGCCGTCAGGGCCCTGTCCAGCGCCTGCCGCAGATCTTCTATCAAATCTTCCGTATCCTCTAAACCCACGGACAGCCGTATCAAACCATCTGTTATCCCTGCCGCCTTCCGCTTTTCCGCCGGTATCGTCTTATGTGTCATCTGCGCCGGATGGGATAACAAACTCTTGATCCCACCCAGGCTTTCCGCCAGTTTAAATAATTCTGTCGACGTCACGAATGCAGTGGCGGCTTCGATGGTGTCCTCCTTCAGCGAAAAGGAAACAATTCCTCCAAAACCTTTCGATTGCGATGCGGCAATGGCGTGTCCCGGGTGCGTGGCTAATCCCGGATAATATACCCGGTCAACGGCGGGATGAAACTCCAGGAAAGCGGCGATAGCCCTTGCGCTTGCACTATGTTCCGCAGGTGCAGGGTTTCAATCCCCCTTATCAGCAACCAGCTGTCAAAAGGTCCAAGTATAGCCCCGCCTGCATTTTGAAGGAATTTTACCTTCTGTCCTAACTCCGGGTCTGCCGTCACTACCAGCCCGGCGATAAGATCACTATGCCCACCCAGGTACTTGGTACCCGAATGAACCACCAGGTCGGCGCCCAGCAGCAATGGCTGCTGCAGGGCCGGCGAAGCAAACGTATTGTCCACGGCAAGTATACACTTGTGTGCCTTGGCTATCTTTGAGATAGCCCGGATATCCGTGATCTTTAATGTAGGATTGGTCGGTGTCTCGATCCAGATGAGCTTCGTCTTAGGTGTCAGCGCGTGAAATACAGCTTCCGGATTTGTCGTGTCGATGTAATGTACGGTAATGCCGAACTTCTTATACACCTGCTCGAAAAGCCGGAAGGCGCCCCCGTAAATATCGTCTACCGCAATAATCTCATCCCCCGATTGCAATAGCTTGAGCACTGCGTCTATAGCCGCCAGGCCGCTGGCAAAGGCTGCCCCGGTGCTGCCGCCTTCCAGCTGCGCAACCAGATTTTCCAGGGTGGCCCGCGTAGGATTGCCCGTCCGGGCATAATCATAACCCTTGTTCACTCCCGGCGCCTCCTGCACGAAAGTAGAGGTTTGGTAAATGGGCACGGAGACTGCGCCGGTTAAAGGGTCAACAGGAATGCTGTGAATGAGTTGTGTTGTCGCTTGCATGATAAACAGATTTTAATGTTAACTAAAATTGTTCAGCGACACCACTTACCAATGCCATCAGAAGAGAGTTTCGCGCCGGAGATATAGGCTCTGACAGGCAAAAAAAAACTCTTCTGATTCGTCAGAAGAGCTTTGAATATGCTTTGAATATGATCTTGCAATACTGTCAAGCCGGGATCTGACTTATCTGTCCCGATATTCCATCGGGATGGAGTTGGCACCTTACATTCATTCGCTACGCAAATAAATGCAGGTTGTCAAGGCTTCTTTGGGCCATTTCCCTCAGCCTTTCTTGATAAGAGATGTTGTAAGAACTAGGGCAAAGATAACAACAGCCATTCCATATTTCCAAATCCTATCTTGAAATTTTTGACAAACCTCACGGCTGGCAGCATCCCGTTTCCTCTTGTATTCATGGTTTCCCCTGATTAACAAGCCGATAACTAAACTTGGCTATAAGCTTGAAAATAAATTACTTGAATACTAGTTTAGATACAAATTCGAATAGGCTATATGTTTCACCTGAAAAAGCTGCTGCGATACGCGATTGTTCTGTTGGCGATAGCTCTTCTTTTTAATATTCTGGGTTATATTTACATCAGTTATCAATCCCGGGAGAACGACCGGCAGGAGGAAAATGAAAAGATCGCCGGTAATCTCCAGACCGTCAGCCAGCAGGTGGCCAAAGACATGCTTTTTCTGCTCGTCGACCAATCTCATCAACTACGCTCCCTTGGCCTGAATGACGAATTGCAGACTTCCCTCCTGGACTTTGAAAGAAAACAAACCTTCCTTCGCCTCGAGATCGACCGGCCGCGCGTCCAAACGACTGACGCTTTACAGGGACTGAGCCACATCTATAACCAAATCGCCCCTTTTTATACCCGCCTGGATTCTCTTGCCCATAAAGTATTGAAGGATACGGCAACGACTCTACTTATTCAAAATACAGGATTGCCGGCGCAGGTTCGCTACAACGAATCCCAATATTTGGAAGGCATGCAGGACATAACCCGCATCTACCGTAACATGGATAACGGGTTTGTCAATAAGATATTCTTCGTCAATACCGGCATTCTTACCTCCCTCATTTTTGCCATTATTATCATGGCCATTTTCGTTATTGTGCCCATCATCAAACAAGGAGATAAAAATTATCGGGAACTCAAGCTTTCCTTGCAAAAGATACGGTTATCCGAAGCAGCCCTCCGCCGCAGAGACCTGCAGCTGCAGACCCTTGGAGCCGCCACCCACCAGCTCATCGGCAGCACAGACTTCAAAGCAGCCATGCGCGAAGCCATTACCCTGCTCGGACAACAGATGGATACCGACCGGATCAGTATCTACCAGCTAAAGCCGGCCCAGGAAGACAAACCCTGGCTCATGCATCGTCTCGTGCACTGGAATAAGAACGGCATGGATATTTATCCGGCCGGGGTAGAAAACTTCTCCCTGCAAACTGTGGCCGATGTCATCGAAACGCTTCAACGCAATGAGATATTTATCAGCGCTACCAACGACGTGCAATCCCCCGAGCTGAAAGATTGGCTCCACCGTACCCAGACAAAATCTATCCTTTCCATTCCCATCTTCGTGATGAACGAGCTCTGGGGACAGCTGGGCCTTTCCAACTGCCGTACAGACCCGCAATGGACTCCCTCGGATTATACCCTCCTCCGAGCGTTTGCCGCCAGCCTGGGCTCCGCCATTGAAAGGGCCGGAATAGAAGATCAACTGGTCTTAGCTAAAGAAGCCGCCGAAGCCGGCAACAAGGCCCGTAGCGAATTTATGGCCAATATCAGCCATGAGCTGAGGACACCGATGAATGGCATCATCGGTTTTTCCGATCTCCTGTTGACTACCCCTCTTCAGGAAATCCAACGGGAATATATACAACACGTCAGCAAGTCCGCCTATAGCCTGCTGAGCATTATCAACGATATCCTCGACTTCTCCAAGATAGAGGCCGGTAAATTCTTTTTCGAACACGAAGCTTTTGATATCAATGACCTGGTCGGCGATGCCGTCGACATTCTTTCCATAAAGGCATTTGAAAAACACCTTGAGCTCATCTGCGACATCGACCCCGCCCTGCCTTTCCGGGTATGGGGCGACCCGCTGCGCATCCGACAGATCCTGGTAAACCTGCTCGGCAATGCCATTAAATTTACCGATCAGGGTGAAGTGAGCATCGTAGTGCGACCCGCATCCGTCCCTTTTGAAAAAGAAGGAAAACACTACCTGCCATTATTGATCACCATGAGAGACACCGGCATTGGTATCCCGCCTGAAAAGATCAACCGCATTTTCGAAAGCTTTACGCAAGTCGATTCTACCACTACCCGCAAATACGGAGGCACCGGCCTGGGACTCACCATCTCGAAAAGCCTTGCTGAATTAATGGGCGGCCGGCTCACCGCCGAAAGTCAGCCTGGCAAAGGAAGCTTATTCATCCTGGAATTACAGCTGGAGATTGCCGAAGACCAGCCTACTCCTGTTCCATTACTGAAAGCACCCCTGCACAAAGTGCTGGTCATCGATGACAATGCAACTAACTGCAGTCTTATGCAGGGCATCTTCCATCACTTTCATATTTCATGCGATGTTGGCGCCAGCGGTACCGAAGCCCTTACCCTGGTTCAGAATGCCATTAGGAACAATGAATTTTACGACCTTATTATTACCGACCACCAGATGCCCGGGATGGATGGGATCACATTGGTCAGGGAAATCAAACAATTGCTCGAAGAGCAATCCGATCCCTTTATACTCATGCTTTCCTCGCTGGACAAATCCCAGCACAGGCGACAGGCAAGAGAAGCCGGTATCGACCGCTTTTTGCCCAAACCCGTCAAACTCCGGGAACTTACTACTCTCATCAGCTCAATCTTTGATCAGCATACCGGAGAAGCTGTTGCCTCGTCGGCCAAACAAGTCTTCGAACAGTTTCCCCGGGGTACCCAGGTTTTGGTAGCAGAAGATGAACCTGTTAACATGATGTTAATTTCAGAAGTCCTCCGCAATATGGGCATCGGGGTCTTGCGCGCCAGCAATGGGAAAGAGGCGCTCAATCTTCTCACCACCCATACCCCCTCCATTATCCTCATGGATATCAATATGCCCGAAATGGATGGTTATACGGCCACCCACCACATCCGTCAGCTGCCCACCCCTCAGCGCAAAATTCCTATCATCGCACTCACCGCTGATGCGACACGAGAGGACAAGGAAAAATGTCTGCAGGCCGGTATGGATAACTTTATTTCCAAGCCTTTCCGGCTGGAAGAGATATCCACCATCCTAAAAACATATCTGGCTACCAGCTTATGATCGCAGCGGTTTCCGGCCGTTAAGCCCCCGATTTAACATTTCTGGAACGATTTTTGGCAATCCTTTCCTACCCAATGGAATATCTCTACCTATAAAACTACACAACATGAAAACGGTAACCAAATGGCTGACAGCTGCCTCCAGCGTCACAACCATACTACTCGCATTTGCTTGCAACAAGAACAACTCATCCAATTCCAACCCCAGCATTCCGCCGGGAAAATCTCAGGTCTCTTTGTACATGATGGACGGCCCTGTCCAGTTCACTAAAGTGCTCATCGATATCCGGCAGGTGGCCGTTGAGATTGACACGGCAACGGCACAAAGCTCTGACGATCATGACGACCAATGGGATGACAACTACAATGGCTGGCACCACGACCAATCCCACAAGACGGTTATCTGGGATACGCTCACTATTAAGCCTGGTGTATACGACCTTCTCCAGCTGCGCAATGGCACCGATACATTGCTTGCCACCGGTCAGTTCCCCACAGGCAAGATACTGAAACTCAAAATAACCCTGGGCTCGGACAACACTATCTTCACAGATAGTACTACTTCCTATCCCCTGGAAGTCTTCGGCCCCAATCCTTATTTTACCGTTAATGTCAGCAGACTCAACGTCGCATCTGTCAGCAGCAACGATTTCAAACTTTGGCTTGACTTCAATCTCGCTAAATCCGTCTTTTTCTGGAACGGGACATTCCTGCTCAAACCATACTTCATTGTATTCAATGACGAGGTCACCGCGAAAGTCCAGGGCCAGGTATTACCTTCCGGCGCTGCCGCCCTCGTTACCGCCTACAACGCAACCGACACCCTCTATGCTGTCCCCTTCTGGAATGGCCAGTACAAGTTCCGCGGCGTACCCGCCGGTACTTACTCCATCAACTTCAAAGGAAGCGGCGGTTATAAGGATACTACTCTTGCCAATGTCAAAGTAGATTCTTTGAAGGTGGTCAACCTGCCAATCATAACATTACATAAATAGTTCATCCATAATCATTTGACCTATCAAAGGGCTGGGATATTATCCCAGCCCTTATTATTTTATTTCTATCCATTTTGCCAACTTTTATAGCATTTTGCTTGTTATCCTTACCTTAGCGTAAACTGGACTGTGTCCAGCCGCAATTCAAATAATATGGAGATATCTGTGAATAATGGGGACATCGGCCTCGAACCCGGCGAAGAAACTATTGAAGTATCCGGCGCCCGGGTACACAACCTGAAAAACATTGACATCCGCATCCCGAAAAACCAGCTGGTGGTCATCACCGGCATCAGTGGTAGCGGCAAGTCTTCTCTTGCTTTCGACACCATTTATGCCGAGGGCCAACGCCGGTATATGGAAAGCTTCGGCGCCTATGCCCGCCAATTCATCGGCGACATGGAAAGACCCGACGTAGACAAGATCACCGGCCTCAGCCCCGTCATTTCCATCGAACAAAAGACGACCAACAAAAACCCCCGCAGCACCGTTGGCACCGTTACCGAGATATATGACTTCCTTCGCCTTTTATACGCCCGTATAGGGGAAGCCCATTCTTACAACACCGGTAAGAGGATGATCAAATTCAGCGAGGAAGAGATTGTCGAAAATGTCTTTAAGAAATTCAAGAATAAAAAGATATCCATCCTTGCCCCCATTGTCCGGGGTCGCAAAGGACATTACCGCGAACTCTTTGAAGACATCCGCAAAAAAGGTTATCTCAAAGTACGCGTCGACGGTGAAGTTAAAGACCTCGTTCCAAAGATGCAGGTCGATCGCTATAAGATCCATGACATCGAAGTTGTCATCGACAGACTGGCCGTCACGGAGGACATGAAGACCCGCCTCAGCCAGAGTGTCCAGAAAGCCTTGCAGATGGGTAAAGACCTGCTCTTCCTCCTGCTGAACGACGACAACCGCGTATTGCAGTACAGCAAACAGCTGATGTGTGAAGACACCGGCATCAGCTATGAAGAACCCTCCCCCAATAGCTTTTCTTTTAACTCGCCTTATGGCGCCTGTCCCACCTGTAAAGGTCTCGGGGCTGTGTATCAGATAAGCATGGATGCCATCATCCCCGATCCGTCGAAAAGTATCAACGAAGGAGGTATCACTCCTTTGGGTGAGGAGCGGGAAGCATACATGTTCAGACAGGTACAGCAAATAGCGAAAAAGAATAAGTTCAGCCTCGATACCCCGATCAAAGACCTGCCAAAAAAAGCGCTCAACCTGGTGCTCTATGGCACAGAAGCCGGTGAGACCTCCCTGGACCTGGACTTCGACGAAAATGCTACCCCGGGCCAGATCTACGCCGCTGAATACGAGGGACTCATCAATGCCCTGAAACGCTGGTTTTCCGGTGGGACTACCGATTCCCTCCGCGAATGGGTCGAGCAGTTCATGGAACTGAGGACCTGTGAAACCTGCGGCGGCGCACGCCTCCGTAAAGAAAGCCTTTGGTTTAGGGTAGGAGAGAAAAATATTGCCGAGCTCAGCGCCATGAACCTCAACAAGCTCGTGGACTGGTTTGGTGGCGTGGAGAAGAAACTCAATAACAAACAAAACATTATTGCCAAAGATATCCTGAAGGAAATTCGCGAACGCCTTCAGTTTCTGTCGGACGTAGGACTCACCTATCTTACCCTGGACAGGTCTTCGCGAACTCTTAGCGGCGGCGAATCCCAGCGCATCCGCCTTGCCACGCAGATCGGTTCCCAGCTGCAGGGTATCACCTATATTCTCGACGAGCCCAGCATCGGCCTCCACCAACGGGACAACCACCGGCTGATAGTGGCGCTGAAAAACCTCCGTGACATCGGCAACAGCGTCCTGGTCGTAGAACATGATAAAGACATCATGATGGCTGCCGACTACCTGGTGGATATCGGACCGAAAGCCGGCTTCCACGGTGGTCGCGTAGTTGCCCAGGGTCGCCCGCCTGCCATGCTGAAACTCAATACCCTTACGGCTGACTATCTCAACGGTCATCGCAGGATTGAAGTGCCGGCAGAAAGAAGAAAAGGTAATGGCAAATTCCTGGAATTGAAAGGCGCTAAGGGCAATAACCTGAAAAATGTCGATGCCAAATTCCCGCTGGGTAAACTCATCGTCATCTCCGGGGTTAGCGGCAGCGGTAAGAGTACGCTTATTAACGAGACACTCTATCCCATTCTCAGCAAACACGCCTATAATTCCCGGGTGACTCCCCTTGAATTCAAAACTGTCAAAGGCCTGGAAAATATAGACAAGGTCATCGAGATCGACCAGTCGCCCATCGGCCGCACCCCGCGCAGTAATCCAGCCACCTATTGCGGATTCTTCACCGACATTCGCACCCTCTTCGCCTCTGTACCGGAAGCAAAGATCAGGGGCTACAACGCAGGCCGGTTTTCCTTCAACGTCAAAAGTGGCCGTTGTGATGTCTGTGAAGGCGGCGGCATGCGGGTGATAGAAATGAACTTTCTTCCCGATGTATACGTCCACTGCGAAAAATGCAATGGCAAACGCTATAATCGGGAGACCCTCGAAATTCGCTACAAAGGTAAATCCATCAGCGACATCCTGGACATGACCGTCGAAGAAGCCGTCGAGTTCTTCCAGAATGTCCCCTACATCTACCGCAAGATCAAGGTCCTGGAGGAAGTGGGTCTGGGTTATATTACGCTGGGACAGTCGGCTGTAACCCTCAGCGGCGGCGAAGCCCAACGCGTGAAGCTGGGTACCGAGCTGGGCAAGAAGGATACCGGCAAGACCTTTTATATACTCGACGAACCGACTACCGGCCTTCATTTTGAAGACATCCGACATTTGCTGGATGTCCTCAACAAACTAGTCGACAGGGGAAATACCGTCCTCGTCATCGAACACAACCTCGACGTGATCAAGGTCGCCGATCATGTCATCGACCTTGGACCCGAAGGCGGAGACGGCGGCGGCAGGATACTCTTCGAAGGTACACCGGAAGAATTAGCGAAGAACAAAGAAAGCTTCACCGCTAAATTTTTAAAAGACGAATTACGCGCTTCAAAATAACTATGCAACGTATTATAATCGACATGGACGAAGTCATCGCCGACCCAATGGGCGAAATGATCGAATGGTATCGTAAGGAATACGGCGGCGACGTCGACTGGGATAAAATGCTCGTCGGCTCCTGGGTAAAAGGGTTTCCTGACGAACACCAGTCCCTGATCATGGATCGCCTCATGGCGCCCGGTTTCTTCCGCCACCTTCCCGTCATGGAAGACAGCGTCGACGTCCTTCGCGAGCTTAATAAACAGTACGAGGTCTTCATTGTCTCCGCAGCCATGGAATTCCCCAATTCCCTAAAAGACAAACTGGAATGGCTTATGGATCACTTTCCCTTCTTTACATGGAAGCAGATAGCCCTCACCGGCAGCAAAGACCTCGTATACGGGGACTACATGATCGACGACCACGTAAAAAACCTGAAAGGCTTCAAAGGCAAACCGTACATCTATACCGCCGCCCATAACCTCGAGGTCACCGGTTATGATCGTATCAACAACTGGAAAGATGCCGCCGGCATCTTCCTCAAGTAAGACATTCTCCCCAAATAAATAACCCGCGACGAATAGTCGCGGGTTACACAAGCTTTAGAGGTCAGGGGTTTCGGGTTAAAATGTCCCCGCGATTCCAATAAGCGGTAGCAGGGAGTGATTAATAAAATCTTTGTTTGTAAAGGGTACCTAAATAGGGAACGGATCAGGTTTTACTTAACCTTCGGATATTCGGATTTTACCAATTTCCCTGCTTGCTTATTGGTTAGTCGTTCATCTCACCATCAACTGCCCATTTTCAATGCGCTCATCATCGGTAAATACCTCGAACAGGAAATTACCTTCTGAAATATTGGTTAATACCGTTGTTTCACGGTTACGGATTTGCGTTTGGGTGACTAATCTGCCATCCATGTCGAAAAGGAATAACTGATACACCTTCCCGTTCTCCCCATTGGCAGAGAAGAACAACACCTGCTGCCGGGCATCAGGATACAACCGGATTTTGTGTTTTTTGCTACTCAGGGACTTACTGATCTGGATACTGTGGATAGTATCATTACCTGGAGGGTAGTGGCCGCCGGTGGGGGCACCTGCAGCGGCGGCATAAGCAGAATTACTTTGAAGGCATAAGGCGAGGCCAAAGGCAGCCAGGCCGGTAAGCACTTTCGAAGGCAGGTAAGTTTTCTTTAGGGGTACAGTTTTAACCATAATGCTATTGATTTTATAAATCAATAAAAAAGATAGGGTACGGATTAACAACAACAACTAAAACAACTAAAAACAACGATCAAAATATTGGTACGATCAACAACAAAACTCATTATTAGAATCTCAGCAACGGACAGTGTGTAGAGTTTCTCCAGCGGGTTGCGCTGTTTCCGCCGAGACGGATACCCAACTTGAATTGCGCCGTAAAATAAGCATCTTTCTGGGTGGCGTCTCCTCTTTTACTACCTGGAGCATAACCCTGTGACTGCAGCGCTGCCGGCGTCTTATTCGCCATTGCCGCAGCGATAGGGGCCAAGGTAGGAGACAGGTATTTGTAGAACAATTTCGGATCTATATATGTCGTGCTTACATCATCAATATAATCTGTAAAAGTCTTACGGTGGACAATCTCGAAAGATACATTCACATTCTCACTAAAGAAATATTTAATACCTACACCCATCGGAATATTCATCTGGGTCAGCTTGTAATTCTTTCTGTTAGGATATTCGGGAAAACCTTCACCTTCCGTATGCAACGGCTGCAGGTCCACCCAATACGTATCACCACTGGGAGATCTGTAGCTGCCCTGGGGATTGAAGTGGAACAATCCCAATCCTATGACGCCATAAGGACGGAGACGGGCAGTGACATCCTCTGGATCTTCTTCCAGGAAAACGGTAGGATAGAACTCAGCCATCACAGTCCCTTCCAATATACTACTACGGAAGTCGAGGTTACGGTTCAAACGGGTCACTTCATCACCACCCTTGGGTTTGATGGTATTGTCAGCGCCTTCAATAGCGCCATAATTTAGGGAAAAACGAAAACCCAGCCATGGTGTGGGATATGCTGTGAAATAACCACCTATTGCAAGTTTGGTGGTTCCCATATTGTAGTCTTTGATGAAGGTAGTGCCTTTGCCGGCATGACCACCCAGGTCACCCAGAAACACCATGGGGCCTACTGTTATACCCGCCTCAGTGTTGTTTCTCGCCTCCTCTTGGCTGTAACTGGAAGAACTCAGACATAGGGTAGCGGCTAACACAAACAAACACTTCCATGACAAGGAGTGTAAACGCTGTTTCATTGATATTAGATTTAGTTTTCCAATGGTTTGGATTCCGCCTTTCAGCCAAATTGCAAAAGGGGCCTCATGTAAGAAACGCAAAAAGGGCATTTAATTGTGTACCTAAGACCAACTATTTTATCCACAGTCTATCCAATTAAGAGAACTACCTTACAATTCAATAGGTAATAACATTTCAATATGCTCTATTCCATCTTCGAGATAGATTTCTCCTTTTTGGACAAAGCCAAAAGAAGCATAAAAGTTCTTCAAATAGTATTGAGCTCCTATTCGTATATCTCTTTTTCCATGTAGTGTATATAAGGTGTGAATGCTTTGTATTAGTAGCTCCCGGCCGAGTCCCTGGCCCCTTGCAGCTGGTGAACTTACGATCCTGCCTATCGAAGATTCCACATAGGAAATTCCCGCGGGTACTATTCGTGAATATCCCAGTAGCTTATCCCCCTGCCATCCCATCAAGTGTTCACAGTAAAAATCTTTATTGTCCATATCGAGAAAAACACAATTTTGCTCGACTACAAACACTTCGCTGCGCAGACGCAGGATCATATACAATTCTTCCGGCGTTAGTTGATCGAATTTCTTACAGGTCCAGGTTGTCATTAGTATGGTAGCTATTTAATATCCATATTTTTCTCCCCACAGCCCCCGCAAAAACTTTCGCAGCTCCTCTTCCCGGGCATTTTTCCCCGGCTCATAAAACTTCGTTCCTGCAATTTCCTTCGGTAAATATTCCTGCAACGAAAAGTTGCCCTCATAGCTGTGGCTGTACTGATATCCCTTTCCATAATCCATGTTCTTCATCAGTTTCGTCGGCGCATTACGGATATGTAAAGGAACAGGCAGGTCTCCAAACGTCCGTACCGCTGCCTGGGCGGCGCCAATAGCCACGGTCGCAGCATTACTCTTCGGCGAGGAAGCCAGATAGGTCACGCACTGGGAAAGTATCAGGTTTGATTCGGGATAACCAATTTTATTCACCGCCTCAAAACAGGCATTGGCCAACAACAAGGCATTGGGGTTTGCATTGCCTATATCTTCGCTCGCTAAAATCAGTAGTCGCCGGGCAATAAACTTCACGTCTTCACCGCCTTCGATCATCCTGGCCAGCCAGTACACCGCTGCATTGGGGTCACTACCTCTTATGCACTTGATAAACGCCGAAATGATATCGTAGTGCTGCTCTCCCTTTTTATCATAAAGGGCAATGCGTTGCTGTGCTATCTCCATCACCATTTCATCCGTGACCACCGCGCCCTTGCCTGCCGCGTCACATACTACTTCCAGCAGGTTCAACAATTTCCGGGCATCTCCTCCGGAAATCCTGATAAGCGCTGCTGTCTCCTTTAGCTCGATGCCTGACTCCCTCAACCACTCGTCGTCTCTAAAGGCGTTGTGCAACAGCAGGACGAGGTCCTCTTCTGTCAGCGGTCGCAATACATATACCTGACACCTGCTGAGCAAGGCGCTGTTTACCTCGAATGAAGGGTTTTCGGTGGTTGCCCCGATCAGGGTGACGATCCCCTTTTCCACCGCTCCCAGCAAGGCATCCTGCTGTCCCTTATTAAACCGGTGTATCTCGTCGATGAATAAAATGGCCTTTTCTTTATCCCTTGCTTCGGCTATTACCTCCCGGACTTCCTTTACACCCGCCGAAATGGCGCTAAGGGTGTAAAAAGCCACCTGTAAGGAATTGGCAATAATGCCTGCAATGGTTGTTTTCCCCGTACCGGGCGGGCCCCAGAGAATCATAGAAGGCGGCTTTCCATGTTCTATGGCGGTCCTGAGTACACTTCCCTTGCCGGTCAGATGCTGCTGACCGACCAACTGATCCAGCGTTTGTGGCCTTAACCTCTCTGCAAGAGGCGCTTGAGGAGATGCCATAACAAAATTTTAAGTGACAATAGTACAACAAAAACGGAGGAAACGGACGGAGTCCGTTTCGCGCGCCCCCGCGCGCAGACAAAAATGGAAGTTTGGTAAAGAACACGGTTTTACCCATTTTTGTCGTTATAACTGAAATAAGTTCCAATGGGGTTTAAGTCATTGTTTTTTATAGCCTTTTTAACAATTCTGGGATTAAAAGCCCCCGCCCAGGCCATCGTATCCGACGAACCTTCCGATGTCTCCATTTCCCCCGGTCAGCCCGCCAAAGGCGGCCGGTCTTCCAGCCCGGGCCGCCTCAGCGGCGGCAGCCTTTCTTCCCTTCAGCTTAAACTTTCCGGCGTAGAAAATTATGCCCTCAACCGGCCGGGCATCGTCATGGTCCGCACAGAGTATTCTGCCAACGTATACGTCAATAGCATGAAAATGGACAACAAGGCCTTCAACGCCTTACTGGACTCCATTCAAAACCTGGACCATGGTGGCGGAGTTACAGCCGAACAAAAGCTCGACATCGTCCTGGAGGAAATGAACAACCAGCCTGCCCGGTTTTTCCAAACCACTTTCGACTACATCAAACAGCCCGAACAGATCACCGCCTCCGGAACAGGTTTCTTCATCACCGGAGACGGATATGTGGCTACCAATTGCCACCTCATAGACAGGGAAGAATCCTTTATCCGCCGCCAATTCATTCTTTCTGCCTTCCACCAGATCACGGATGCCAGCATTGCCGCCCTGGAGTCGTCATGGGCTACCCACTTTACCGAACAGCAACGCAGCCTGCTTTACAATACCTATGCTTCCGTTTACTCCCGCCTCTTCTCCATGATCCTTTACGATCTCAGGAAAAATATCTATGTCGTCTATAGAAATGACAACAGTAACCAACAAAGCGATACGGTCAAGAAGCTCGCAACCATTGTCAGAAAAGGTCAGCCGATGCCCGGGAAAGACATCGCCATTTTAAAAATAACGGCAAATGAAGAGATGCCGGTGCTGACCCTCACTCGGTCAGGACTGCCCCAGGTAGGCGAACAACTGTTTGTATATGGTTATCCCGGTCCTGTGACGAACAATGACTTCGTATCTCCGGCTTCGGCTATCGAGCCTACCCTGACCACCGGCATCGTCAGTGCGATTAAAAAGTCTGTTGGCGGCTGGCCTCTTGTCCAGATGGATGCCAATATCAATCATGGCAGCAGCGGCGGACCCGTTTGCAATGAAAAAGGAGAGGTAATTGGACTGACGACTTTCGGCAGCCTGGAGAATTCCGGCGGACTGGCGGCAGGGCTGAATTTCGCCGTGCCTGTCGCTATCCTGGACGAATACATCGACAGCGCCGGGGTTACTCCTGTAATCAGCCATTCTACCTACCTGTTTGCTCAAGGGTTGACCGCCTGGCGCCAGCATCATTACCAGGCTGCTCTCAATAAATTTGAGGAAGTCCGGAAATACAACAGCCACTATCCCGGTCTCTATGCCTATATAACCGATTGCCGGGAAAATATCAGGAATGGAAAGGGTGGGTCACTGGAACCCATAACCCGCATCTTGTTTATCGGTTGCTTTCTCCTGCTGCTGATTGGCCTTTTGTCAGTAATCAGGACACGTCGCTCTGCTTGACGAGATAATACCATCGCAACAGCCGGAAATTCAACACTACATTCACGCTGATACAAAGACCGAGAAATAAGGCTATTCCTCCAACTTGCCTTAAATAGTTGATGCTTAGCAGATCCTTCATTTCATTGGTCTTTCCAAACTGTTCTTTTAAGGTAGCCAGCGTCTGGGCAGTATTCAGCAAAATGAACATTCCCATAATGATCAGAAAGAACCCAAAAAATTGAGCCACAATTCCGACGAAGCGGATACCGATAGGGGTGTTGGCGCTTAGCTTGATAGACGGATGCCGAATGCTTTTGTGCAGTTGCAAGGCTGCATAACAATTAAGCGGTATCGAGCCTAACAGCACAAATATGGCCAGCATGGGGAATGCACCCGTAACGAATACAGCCAGCAAGCTTTTGATCAGGCCATACCCCCATAATAGCAGATTAAACCACGTCAGTACCGTTGCGATTTTCAGAGCCGTCTTCATATATTTTTCCTCCCAATTTCCTTTCCTGCTTCAATCGGACCGCCACCATTGGTCTGGCCACTACCACCATTCTGGCCACCACTGACATTCAGCTGGATCGACAGCTCGGTCAGTTGTTTGTCATCGATCGTGCTTGGCGCATCCAGCATGACATCCCGGCCGCTGTTATTCTTGGGGAAGGCGATAAAATCCCGGATGCTTTCGCTACCGCCGAGGATGGAGCATAACCGGTCAAACCCGAAGGCAATACCGCCATGTGGTGGGGCGCCATACTCAAAAGCTCCCAACAGGAAGCCAAACTTATGCAAGGCTTCTTCCGGGCTCATTCCCAGGGCCGCAAACATTTTCTCCTGCAGCTCGCGCTGGTAGATACGAATCGATCCGCCCCCAATCTCATTTCCATTCAGTACCATGTCATAGGCGTTGGCCTTTATATGATTGTAGGGATGTTCAAGATACTTCTCCGCATTTTCGATCACCGGGTTATTGTCGATCATTACTGAAATATCTGAAGGCTTGGGCGACGTAAAAGGATGGTGACGGGCTACCCACCGATTTTCTTCTTCGGCATATTCAAACAGCGGGAAATCCAGCACCCACAATAATTTAAATTCATTCTCTTTACGCAGGCCCAGCCGTTTGCCCATCTCCAGCCGCAGTTCGCTCATTGCCTTTCGCGTCCTTTCTTCCCTGCCGGCCAATAAGAGCAGCAGATCACCGCGCTCTGCACCCGCCGTTTCGGCAATAGCCCTCAGCCGGTCTTCGGAATAAAATTTATCAATGCTGCTTTTCAGGCTGCCGTCTGCGTTGTACTTGATGTATACCAGTCCCTGCATGCCTATTTGAGGACGTTTTACCCATTCGGTCAGTTCGTCCGTTTGCTTGCGTGTGTATTCACTGCAACCCGGGACGCTGATAGCCAGCACTGTCTCCGCATTGTCGAATACCCCGAAACCAGCACCTTTGATCAGCTCTCCGGTAGCCAGTAACTGGCCTCCCAGCGTAAAAGCTGACTTCAGGTTCAGGATCTTCAGGCCATACCGGATATCAGGTTTGTCATTTCCATACTGCCACATGGCCTCTTCCCAGCTTATCCGCTCTACCACTTCCGTATAATCGATATTCTTTACCGTCTTAAAAATAAACTTGATCATGCCTTCAAACATCCCCAGGATATCTTCCTGTTCGACAAAACTCATTTCACAGTCGATCTGGGTGAACTCCGGCTGCCGGTCCGCCCGCAGGTCCTCGTCACGAAAACACTTAACGATTTGGTAATACCTGTCATAACCGCTTACCATCAACAGCTGCTTAAACGTTTGCGGCGATTGCGGCAGCGCATAAAACTGCCCCGGGTTCATCCGGGAAGGCACTACAAAGTCCCGCGCTCCTTCCGGCGTAGATTTTATCAGGAAAGGCGTTTCCAGGTCCATGAAATTATTTTCATGCAGATAATTCCGCGCAGCCCGGTTCACGGCATACCGTAATTCCAGGTTCTTTTTCACCGCCGGACGCCGAAGGTCCAGGTACCGGTATTTCATCCGCAGGTCATCCCCGCCATCCGTATCATCCTGTATCGTAAAGGGTGGGGTAACAGACTTGTTCAGGATGGCAAAAGAATTTACTTTTATTTCTATGTCTCCGGTTGCCAGCTGCGGGTTCTTGCTCGTTCTTTCACTCACTTCCCCTTTTACCTGAACCACAAACTCCCGTCCCAGGGAGCTTTCCGCCAGCTCCTTATTCAATTCTTCCCCAAACAACAGCTGGGTAATGCCATAACGGTCACGCAAGTCGACAAAAGTAATACTGCCAAATTTGCGCACCGTCTGTACCCAGCCGGCCAGGGTTACTGACTGTCCAATATGTGCTGCCCTTAATTCTCCACAGGTATGAGTTCGATACATGCCAATTTTTTTTATAGGAGCCCTGCGGGCTCCTGGCCGAAGGCCAATTATTAGATGTTATTGCGTTATTAGATGTTATTGCGCCGAAGGGCTAATTTTTCAAAGAGCCCGGGGCGCAATTTATTTATGAAAGGGGCAAAGTTATCTAAAAAATCCCCTGGTTGGAGGATGCAGGAAAAATTGGTATTTTTCAGGCTGATGTCTAATGGTGCTGTCAATATGATCGGCCTTATCCTGTTGGGGTTAGCCACCGCTCGCCTGACCCCGCATGTATGGGTATGGATAAAAAGGAAAAAGACTGTCCGCGTCTACCAGGAAAGACACCGGGACTTCGAAATCCTGCTTTCCCGGTACAATCCCTACTTTAAAAGCCTGAATGAAACCGGCCGGGAGCGCTTCCTCCGCCGGGTGCTTTTTTTTATGGAGTTAAAAAAATTTGAATATATCGACCTCAAACCCGAAGAAAGTATGCCCCTGCTGGTCAGCGCCGCCGCTGTACAGCTCACTTTTGGATTGGAAAATTTCCTGCTCGACTATTTCCATACCATCTATATATTAAAGGACAAATACCGCTACGGGGTCTATAATATGCCATTCGAGGGGCATGTCAGCGAAGAAGGTATTTACCTCTCCTGGACTCATTTTGTACGGGAATACACCGACTATTCAGATGGCCAGAATGTTGGCCTGCACGAAATGGCCCATGCCCTCACTTATGTCAACTTCACCGTCCAGCACGGCCGCGATAATGCTTTTTACCATCATTTTAACGATTTTTCGCTTGTCGCCCGCCCCATATTCGAAAGTATGCAAACCGGCGAAACCAACCTCCTCGATTCCTACGCCGCCACCAACTACCAGGAATTCTGGGCTGTCTGCATCGAAACCTTCTTTGAACGTTCGAACTCCTTCAGACGTCAGCTTCCCGAACTTTATTTTGCCCTCTGCTCCCTCCTCAACCAGGACCCCCTTACTCCTGGAAAGATCCTGGTTCCCGAAACGCATCCCTGATTATCAAACAATTATGAAGATAAAATAAAACATTTCCACAACATTTCTCATTTTCGAAAATTCTTTTTATTTTGTTCCCATCCGTATGATTCATTCCTCTTGATTAAAACCCGCCTATCGGTTTTCCCCTTCTAACCTGAAAGCCATAGTTCCGTATCCAAAGCCAATGTAAGACCCGATTATCGCGATTGTCGCGTTCTCGAATCAAAAAGAAAAATGAACTCTATGGAAATCGTCGTCATTATTTCATTGGTAATTGGGATACTTCTCCTGAATCGCCCTGTCACGCTCCTCTTTCAACGTCTTTACAACAACCACCAGTTTAAACGTTTTATCGCGCGGGAAACTTTTTACCACGCTGTCATCTCCCGTCATTTTAGATATTACAACAGGTTGGGTTTAGAAGAGCAACGAAAATTCCTCTTCCGCACCTACCTCTTCCAGCATGCCAAGAACTTCCATTATATAGAAGTGGAAGAAACGGCTGAAATGCCTATTCTTGTCAGCGCCGCCGCCGTACAGCTGACTTTCGGCCTGGAAAAATTCAAGCTTAACTATTTTGACGATATCTTCATCCTAAGAGATGACTATCATTATGGGTTTTACTCCCGCCCCTTTATGGGACATGTAGACCAAACCGGTATCTATCTCTCCTGGGATAATTTTATTAAAGGTATTTCCGGCCAGACAGCCAATTGTAATGTCGGGCTCCATGAAATGGCGCATGCCCTTGCTTATGTCAACTTCATCACCCAAACAGAGGAAGACAAACACTTCAAGAAGGAATTTCCCAATTTCTCCAAGGTAGCCCGCCCCATCTTCACCGCCATGCAGCAGGGTGAGGGCCGCGCCAAAAATCTTCTCGGCGACTATGCCGCTACCAACTATCATGAATTCTGGGCCGTAGCGGTGGAAGTATTTTTCGAAAGCTCCGTACCCTTGCGCCACGAGCTTCCCGAACTCTATGAGGCCATGGCCTGTGTCCTCAACCAGGACCCTCTCAACTTCATATCAGGCAGTACGACCATCATCCGCCGCCCTGAACCCGCTAAAAAGAGCTTCGGGAAGGCCCTCTCCCGCTAGGTCGGCGCCCCAATATCCCCAAAGCCTATTTTCGGCTCCGATATCCCCAACTCACCTTATCCCTTCTTAAAACCTATCCTCTCTCTATCCCGCCATTTTTTCTGTTCGGCCTAGAACTTCGGCGGAGCGTCGTTCCTCGCTCCTTCTCGTTCGTAACCTTCGCTTTGCTCGGTTATCCAAAAGGTTCTCGATGGCCGTATAAATGCTGTTGAGCTGCACATCGTGCTCACCCAGCCGGTCCCTTATCTCCTGCAGCTGATCGGTCAGCGTATGCTGACGGACCGCATATTCCTTCAGCGCAATAAATGCCCGCACCACCGCAATACTCATATTCACCGCTTTTTCGCTCCTCAGCACGCTCGCCAGCATCGTCACTCCGTGCTCCGTAAAGGCATAAGGTAAATATCCCTTTTTCCTAAACCTGGAAGAAGCTGCCCCTGGGGAGGTCACAATTTGTGATCTCCTATCTTCCGAGCCTGTTACAGTTTGTGACACCCTCTCCCATTCCTCGTCAGTCAACTGAAACATAAAATCCTCCGGAAACCGGTTATTATTTCTTTTCACCGCCTGATTCAAAGTCCTTGTCTCCACCCCATACAACTCCGCCAGGTCAAAATCCAACATTACTTTCTGCCCCCTGATCTCATAGATTTTATCCCGAATATTCATAATTCTGATTTTAAGGGATAAAAATAAAATATCCTTTCCATCTACCCATTAGTAAAATATTAAGCTTTTTGTTAGTAACATTTTCCTTCCTTAGCGCATAATTCAGTCTTGCCATGCTTATGCGAAATAAAATTTTACTTGTCTCCTGCTTAGCCACAACAATCCTTCAATCCCGGGCTCAGTCCATCCCCATCAAAAACGATATGAAAATCTGGTATCGCCAGCCTGCCAAAAAATGGCTGGAAGCTATGCCTATTGGAAATGGCTATATGGGAGCAATGGTATTCGGCGGCACTTCACAGGAACGTATTGCACTGAATGAATCCAGTTTTTGGTCAGGGCTCCCGCATGATTATAACGATCCGAACGCTATAAAGTATTTTCCTCAGATACGCCAGCTGGTCGTCGATGAAAAATTTCAGGAGGCTGAAAAGATGGCCGATGCCCATTTTTTTGGTATCCCAATAGCACAACAGGCATATGAACCTATTGGCGATCTATTCCTGTCATTTGATGGAATGGATAAAATTGAAGATTACCGTCGTGAACTGAACATGGAAACAGGGCTTGTCAAAATAAATTACCGGGTGGGTGATATACTATACACACGTGAAGTATTTATGTCATACCCTGACCATGTTATGGTTGTACACCTCACCGCCAGCAAGCCGGGAAGTGTTTCGGTCCGGGCGAGGCTTAACGGTCCTTATGTAGACAAGATCATCACCACTCCCACTAAATTAATTATGGATGGCACATGGAAGCCGGGTAATCAAAAAGACTGGCTGATAGCGGAAGTGAATGGCAAAGGCATCCGTCTTCAATCGATACTTCAATCCCGCGTCGAGGGCGGCAAAACTTCAGCAACAGACTCAGCCCTTGCCATAAAAGGAGCCGACGCCGTAACATTGATACTGACCATTGCCACCAGCTATGTAAACTATAAGGATATCGGCGGCGATCCTGCCCTCAAATGCGCTGAGATTGTAAATGCAGCTGCCGCAAGAAATTACGCATCATTACGCGAGAGACATATACTCGACTTTAGTACTTTGATGGGCAGGGTGCACCTTAACGTGGGGGATTCTTCTTTAAACAATAAACCCACCGATCTTCGCCTGGCTGCGATAAAGACCAATGCTGATACTAACTATTCGGCACTGGCACACCCGGATACCGCAAAAGCCGTCGTTACAGACCCTAACCTGGAAGCCCTGGCTTTCCAGTTTGGGAGATATATTCTGGTTTCCAGCAGTCGCGCAGGCGGGCAGGCGGCAAACCTTCAGGCAATCTGGAATGAAAATGTCATTCCCAACTGGGGTAGCAAATACACTATAAACATCAATACAGAAATGAACTATTGGCCAACGGAGGTTTGTAACTTATCCGAATGTCACCAGCCATTGTTCGATCTGATCAAAGATATTTCAATCACAGGTGCCGGGACAGCCAAGGATTATTATGATCATGGCGGCTGGGTAACGCATCATAATACCGATCTGTGGCGTGGATCTGCCCCGGTTGATGCGGCAAGATTCGGCATGTGGCCGATGGGTGGGGCATGGCTTTGCCAGGATTTATGGGAGCATTATGCCTATACAAATGACAGGGAGTTTTTAAAAAAATATTATCCTTTACTGCGCGGTGCTGCCCAGTTTCTGTTGGAATTAATGGTTGTCGACCCTAAACATGGCTGGCTGGTTACCCCATTCTCGATGTCGCCCGAGCATGGTTATTATGACAGTCAGGGCCAATTATCTTTTCTTTCTCCTTCGCCTACCATGGACGTGGCGATCATTCGGGAACTGTTTCCGCATTGTGTTGAGGCCAGTAAAATTTTGGGTATCGATGCAGGTTTCCGTAACAAGCTGGACACTGCGCTTACCAAACTTCCACCTTACCAGATCAGCAGCTCAGGCTTTTTGCAGGAATGGATCGAGGACTGGAAACCAGCTCCTGCCGGGCATAATGTTTCGCCAAACTTTACTATATACCCGGGTCGTTCTATCAGGCTGCATCGCGATACGTTGCTGGCACAGGCTATACAAAAATGGATGTATGCACATCCTGCACGCGGTGGGTTTCCTGCGGTTTGGGACATTGCCGTATGGGCCCGTTTAGAACGAGGCGATAAAGTTGCCGAAACCATAAAGACTTTTGTAAGTAATTCCTTAGCGCCCAATCTTCATAATAAAGGTGCAAACCAATCCGATGCTACATTTGGCTATACAGCAGCTGTTGCCGAATCACTGATCCAAAGTCATGATGAGGAGATAAGTTTATTGCCGGCCCTGTCTGGCGCCTGGAAGGATGGTTCTGTTGACGGACTGCGTGCCCGCGGGGGCTTTGAGGTAAGTATGGAATGGAAGAATGGTCAACTGCAATCGGCACGAATACGTAATATCAACGGAAAGTCCTTTAAAGTGCGCTACAAAAATAAAACGGCAAATTATACTACTGTTAAACCGGGTAGTTCTATTACTTTCCAGCCCTGACCTCACCTTTTTTTCTCCCGCGGGAGAATGTTTTTTATCCCCGCGAGAGAACTTTGGTAAACCGTTGTATATCTGCATCGGGCCGGATAGGGCTTCCCTTTTTAAGGTATTCCACCAACTGCCGGGCAAAATAAGGCGCCAGTGAACACCCCTTTGTCCCCATCCCGTTCAGAATGCCCACCGCCGGATACTGCGGGTGAAACCCTACAAAAGGCCGCCGTTCCAAGGTAGCCGGCCGGACCGCCGTTATATGGTCGACTACCCGGAAAGGCAGCTTCACCCATTCCTTCAGCGCCATCTCCGTTTTTTTTCGAAAGACCTCCGTCGGCCCTTCTGTCTCAAAAGACCATTCATATGATGATCCCGCCCAATACAACCCTTCTCGCCACGGCACCAGGCTGATCCCCTTCTTAAAGATCGTCTGCCCGGCTGTCTCCCTCAATCCAGGAATATCCACTATCAGCACCTCCCCCTTATTCGGCGCAAAGGGCAACCGTGAAAACCAGGGGTTGGCAAAACTCTCAATCCCATCGCAAAAGACTATCCGTCGCGCTTCAATATCCCCATATTTCACTCCCGGGGGTCCCAATGCCTCTGCCCCCGATCCCCCGGCCAGGTTTCCTCCCGGCCCTTCGCCCACCACCAAATCCCTTCTTTCAAACCGCTGTTCCCGCAATATTCCCCGTTCCTGCATCCTTTTCCGCGCCGCAGCCAGCAATCCCGGCATATCCACCAGGTAACAGGGACTAATTACCCCATATCCCAGCTCATAATGAAAATAGTCAATCCAGCTTTGTTCGTTGACTGGTAATTGCAAAAAGGATGCATCTTCTTCATGGCGTTTCAGAAAGGCCAATCGCATCTGCGCCGTTGGAAAAAAATCGGTCACGTGCACCTTCTCCAAAAAACAAGCCCCCAGCAGGGCTGTCAATTGCCCATAGGCTTCCCGGGCAAAAGCCAGCAGTTCTTCGATCATCCAGGTTGTTACAAGCCGCCGGCCCGTCACCGGGTTGATCAGCCCCGCTGCTACCCTTGATGCTGCAAAAGGCCTGACTTCATCTATTATAAGATGGGAAAGCCCCGCCCGTTCGAGCTCCAAACTTAAAAAAGTTCCGCATATTCCCTGTCCGATGATCAAAATGTCTACCTGCTTTGGCATGTCGTGGTTCAAAGTTTGCTATGAATAGAGTGAGTAAATGTAAATAATCTCATTAAAATGAAAACACAGCGGCAAATGATAGGGGCCGGAAGTGGCCGGGGACGGCTTATAGGGCGGTTGTCAGAGATTGGCTTTAAACGCGTGTTTGATAGCATCAATCAACACGGCATTAAAAAAGGCGTCGACGAAATGGGCATCGACGCCTATATAGAACATTGTGCCCGGTTGGCAGCCGGTACGGGCGTTATAACCGGTCTTGGCGGGCCCATCACCTTCATCGTCGGCATACCCGTAGATATGCTCAACAACCTTACCCAGCAATTCCGCGTCACCCTGGGTATCATTTACTATCGCCGCGGAACATATAGCATCGCCTTTGACGAATTTATGTCTATCGTCGCTGTCTCCATCGGCATCGAAGCCGGCCTGCTCATGACCCGCGCCGTACTGGAAAATATTGCCGAACGCCTCCTCCTGCGCATGGGCGCCCGCGCCGGCGGCCGCCTGATTCCCCTGGTCGGAGCGCTCGTCGGCAGCGCAACCAATTACCTTTTTATAAAGAGCATCGGCAAATCCGTAAAAAGACTCCCGCTTTAAGGCGCCTCCTCCACGCTCACCCTTATCCCCTCGGTATGCCAGGCAAATTCCGGCGCATACATACACTCGATACTCGTAATCCCATTGCTGAAATCCCCGACCTGGCCCGCGAGCAACGGATATTCGAAGACATAAGTCCCTTTAGGCAGCGTCGAAAAGAAGAAATCCGTGCTGGTTTCCTTCGTACTCTCATAATACCCCAATCCGCCCTGCCATTTGTACTGGCTGATCACATTCACGGGCTCCATACAAGCCGCCCGCATGTCCTTCATGTGCACATATTCCATGTCCCTGTCCGACCGCAGTTCAATACGTACGATCACCTTATCACCAGGCTTCAACACCCCATTCTCTCCAACCGGATCTAACACCCGCCCGCGATCGGTATTACGTTCAATAAATAGTTTCTTCACCAGCCGTAGCGGCGCCTTGTTATTCCCCGGCGGTGTTACCCGGTCCAGTATGTCGAAATATTGCCAATACACCGCCCCCCATGCCGGAGAGCCTCCCGTTTCAGTTGTCCTGTCAGCACCGGCCGGCCGCATCGTCACCGTAATATTCCCCATCGAAGGGCTCACAAATGGCCCATCAAATACTTTTTTATAATACCCGGTCCCGGCCTCACCCTCGCCTGTCGTCGTGCTTCCCCACTCAATCACCTTCTCCCCAAGCTTAACCTCCACCTCTCTTTCCGCATTCAACCAGTCCTGCCCACCCAGCAACAACGCATAACAGGCATCAGCCGTCGCCTTCGTCGTCCGCCAGCTATGTGTCTGCTTTTGTTTCAGCAGCCAGGTCTTCAGGTCCCTGTCCACTGCCGCATCCCCGCTTATTTCCCGGAAAGCTTCTATCAGCAGAGACTGAATTTCGACCGGCGCCTCATACCAGTAATAACCGCCTTCCATTCCTTTCCAGTACATTCCTTTTTCCTCATCCAGTATTGCATTCTGCCGCAGCGACTTAATAATGTCCTTTGCCGTCTGCACGTCTCCCGTCCGGAACAAGGCCAGCGCAATCATCCCCTGCAAGTATTTGCTCTGCTCTACCCAGGATTGCTGCACCCTCTTCCGGAAGAAATTTACCGCCGGGAATACATCCCCCGGTATCCCATAATCGCTGAAAAAACTCCGCATATATAGGTATTGTACCGGCAAAGCTCCGATCTGCAGCATCTCAGGCTTGCGCGCATTATAAATCCGTTTTATCTGCCCATCCACATAGGGCAGCGCCGCCTTTACCACGGCTGCGACCTTTGCCGCCATTGGCGCCGGTATAGCCTGCAATTTCTGCAAATGACCGATCCCCGTGAGGATATACTGTGTAATATAAAGGTCATCGTTCCCGCCTTTAAACCAGGCAAAACCCCCACCCGGCGACTGTGTAGCGATCAACCGGTCCAACGTAACCTCCAATTCTTTGCTCATGCGGCTCATGTCAAACAACAAGGCTATATTCTTTTTCTGCTGTTCCTCCGTCTTGCCCTGTAAAACCCAGGGCGTCTCCTCCAGCAACACTGTCTTCAGCTCCTGGTTCTTTTGCAGGTTGCTCAACAGCGCTGCCGTATCCTGCGTCCGCCAGCGGGCAAACACCTCCTGCAGGCGCGGCGAGGAAGAAACGATTTTACCCGCCAGCACATTCGCATAAAATCTATTAAAAATCTGCTCTGCACACTCATAAGGATATTCAATCAGGTAAGGCAGGGACTGCACGGCATACCAGGCCGGGTTGGCCGTAAATTCTACCGTCAGCGCATGGTGATTCAGCGTCTCACTGGCGCCGCTTTGGATTAATTTATCAAACGTAAAGTGACGCGTTCCATTCCCCTTCATATTCAGCGGCAGCGTTTCCGTCACCAGCATCCGGTTACTCACCACCGGCAAAGTCGCTTCCTCTCCGTCGCTGTAACCGCGTGACTGTGCAACAATCCGGTAAGTCAACGGCCGGTTGTATTGGAATGGCACGACCAAAGGAAAGCTCACGACGGCACTTTGCCCCGCGCCCACTGTGAAATACTGGTTGGGCTGCCGGTTGGCGAACCAGCCGTCGGCCGTTTGTCCCGTGGTAGGATCCGTTAGTTGCAGGACCATTTGCCCCGTCAGCTCAGAGTCGGTCAGGTTCACTACTTTCACGGCCAGCTCCACGTGGTCGCCTTCCCGGAGAAATCTTGGCACATTGGGTTGCACCATTAGCTGCTTTTGTGTAATAATACTTTTTTCTCCGTAGCCGAAGGCCAGGTCACTGGTATGCGCCAGCGTCATCCACTTCCAGCGCGTCAACGCTTCCGGCATCGTAAAGGAAAAACTCAAGTTGCCTGCACTGTCTGTCCGCAAGTCGGGGAAAAAGAAGGCCGTCTCGTTGAAGTTTTTTCTTATCCGGACAGGGGCAGTTTCCGGTGCGACCGGCATCGGCACTGAATCCACGTGCTTTAGACGTTCTGCATGTACGAACATATCTCCCGAGTTCTTATACACGTGTTGATTAGCGACGCCGGGCGCGTCCAGCGTCTTTACTCCCCGTAGCATTACCCTTCTGCCGGAATTAGCATTACCATAGAAGGACAACAGGTGGTCATCAATTCTGTTATAAGCCGGTAGGAGAGGCTCTTCAACCGGCCTTTCCATGGAGGCAGCTGCTGTAAAGTTTTGCTGGCTTTGCCAGCCGGGTATCCATCCCATTTCCGGATACAAGGCCGGCGGCGCCCAGCTGTGCGGAGCAAACTGATCCAGTGAGGCATCATACATAGCCGCCAGCACCTCAGCAGAGACTTTTTCTCCTTTACCACCGCTAATACTTATTTGCCATTTCTCTCCGCTGCCAGGCTCAGTCTTATCCCGGTAAGTCGTATAATGGATGGACAGCTGCTTATTCGTCCAGGGCACCCGGATAAGGGATTGATGAGTATACAACCGGTTGTCTTTTACAAAGGCCTCCGATACGCCGAATCCGCCACGGTCGGCCTCCGTGAGTGTAAATTCCCTGCTTCTTTTTTCATTATTCAGGAGATAGGTGCTGAAGTTTCCCGACTCCTCCTCCGATCGTTCCAATTTGCTGATGACAAATACGTCTTTCGCCGACGATCCTGTTTCTACCCAGGCTTTATCTCCCGGCTCCGCCGATGATTGTTGATCAACCACCCAGTTATATTGGGGACTCGCCGGTCTGCCTGTCTTTCCTTCAAACAGTTCGATATAATGCAGGTCTTTTACCTCCTGCCCGTATTTGTCTGTGGTTTTGGTTTCAACGAGATACCAGCCCGGAGACAAAGTCCCCGCCGGTATCCGTATGTGCGAGTTCGTCGAATCCACGCCTTCCCACACTTTAGTTTCTCTTTGCCATTCCTCTTTTCTCGTTTCCTCCCGGTATTCATCATGGGGGAAGCTGTCCAGAAAGACAGACTCTGTCAACACAAACAAATCCGGCTTTTGCCATAACCGGGCCCGTATCAGCCGTTTTGGACTGTTCAGCGGATAAAGGGTTACCTGCACCCGGGAAGCCACCGGTTCATCGGCCAGGTTAGTGGTGCTCACGGTCAGCCTGCGAACACTATCGGCCGCCTGGTGATCTCCGCCTTCCACTTTGACAGAAAGATTAAGTACGGTATATCCTGCCGTGATCTTTGTCAATCCACTTCTGGTCTCGCCATTGATATCGGTCACATCTGCCGTCACTTCATAATCGAATCGCGGATCTTCAGCGGGTGGGATACTGCGGTCCGGTAGTGCAGGAAAATTGATCCGAAAGGCGCCCTTGCTGTCGGTCCTGACCTCGCCATGTTTTATCTCCTGCTCATGACCACCATAACCGTTCCGCCAATAGAACCAGGGGCGGAATCTCGGTTTTCTTACGACCCTATACTTGACCCTGGCTCCATCCAACCCGTTGCCGGCATAAGCTTTGGCATTTCCCGTTACCCGGATGCTGTCTCCTACCCGGTAGCTTTCTTTCTGTTTGTCGTAGTCTACATAGAAAGTGGGGCGCTTGTATTCTTCGACAGAAAAATAGCTGCTGGCGCCGGTCAGGCTGTCGACGATCCTGAATTGTCCGTTCAGCTGATTTTCCGGTAGCCTGAACGTACCGTGATAAGAACCGAAGGTATTGGTCTGAAGCTCCAGTGAATCTATTTTTTCATTGTTGGCATTATATAAAATTACTTTTCCGCGATGGTCGGCCAGCACTTTTGTTTTTTTGGTGTCGGGATCTTTTGTCACTACTATCCCCTTAAAATAAAGGGTCTGCCCCGGGCGGTAGATCGACCTGTCCCGGAAAAGAAAAGTCTGTGCATTCTTCACTTCAAAATCGGCTGCCCCGACAACAGGATCATTGCTCCGGCTGGAGAAATAAGAATAAGGCACACCCGCATCCTGTAGGAAGAGCCTATCGCCTCCGGCTTTTATTTCCAGGAAATGGGAAGCATAATCCCGATTATCCTTTATTTTATTCAACAGGAAATGCCCTTCTTTGTCGGTGATATAGGATTCTGCCTTCTGCAGCTGATAGGCCCCATTCCTGGAATCGGGAGCCTGTTTCCACACCTGTACGGAAGCCTCGCTCAGCGGCTGACCGCTCTGCCGGTTCACCACAAAATAATCCCTGTTTTGGTTGATATAGGCGATCGAAGAAACGTAGAAATATTCCACGACCATAAGGTCCGTACGTTTCCAGTCAGGAGAGGAGCAGCCCAGTACAACATAAGCTCCGGGAACCAGCGACCCCACGGCCATTTCCGTACTATGTACCCGGTAGTCATCTGTGATGGGCAGGGACTGGGAGGACGATGAGTAAACCGGCATGTGCAGCAGCTTATCCCAGTAGGCATCGTCCCAGGTTTGTCTAGCCTGCGATTGCGCCTGGACATTATCCAGGCTTATGATACGCAGGTACAGTTTGTTGAAATTGCTCCAACTGACCAGGCAGCGCAGCGGCTGACCGGGCATGTTCACCATTTCAGTGGTGAGGCTCAGCGTTTTTCGCACCAGGTCATTGTAAAGCATCAGGCAGTTCTGTCTGCCTTCGCTGCTGTCCTTTTGTGCCAGCACTTTCTCGCAGATGGCCTTAGCCCTTACCTTACTATAGCGGGTTGTATCCGCCGGAGTTTCTCCCTTGGTCGTTGTACCGGCGTATGACAGCGCCTGCAGGTACCAGGCCTGTGCGGCGGCCGGCAGGTCGGCATACCGGTTGGTTATTCGTTGCAGTGCCTGCCGGTACAACTCTTCTTTATTGTCTATGACGGCATGAAGATATACGAACCCGACCCGTTCGATGTCCACGTCAACCAGCGCATCGGGTAAGGCATCGCCAAGATGGAGGTTGATCAGCCGCTGTAACAGCAGCAGCGCTTTATAATGTAAAGAACTGGTATCAGTAGTCGTAAACCGGGTTACGGCAAAGGTCGCCGCATCAGAAAATGCTAAAGGGTTGTCGATCTCGAACTCATCTGCCGGCTTGTTGATCGCCTGCTCACCGGTCTGGAAATAGTTCAGCGCCTCATGGGCCAGCAGATCGAACAAGCTAGGGCGCAGCCGGCGCACATTGCCTTTTATGATTATTGGCTCGTAGCTTTCCAGTTTCGTATTCACCAATAATTTTTCTTCCTGCAGGGAAGCAAGATACAGTGAGCTTATCTTTTGATTGAAGTCATCCATAGACCAGGTGGCGATGTCAGTCTTTACAAAATTGACCGTTGTCGTACGGTTATACAATTTCCATCGGTTCTGCTGTAGATAAAACCAATAACCACTGGCGGCTAAACTTTGAAGGATCGACCGGGCCGGTTGCTGCGCCCCGGTTATAGCCGAGTCCAGTGTTTTAAGATTGGCCGGAACTACATCCTCCTGGTTGAGATTGTTCAGGTTGAACCGGAAGATCAGCGCCTTGATCTGCTGTGCGTCATTATGTTCCTGCTTTGCGGTAGCATAGATCCGGGTTACCTCTGCCAGCGCCGATGCCGTAAGCCCCTTCCTGTTCAGCAGCGAATCGACCACCTTCCATCTTGCATCATAATTAGTTTTTGTTTGTGCAAAAAGAGTCGCTGCCGACAAACAAAAAACAGCGATAAAAAACAGTCTTTTCAGGATCATAGGAGAAAACTTTTTTAAAGTTACTTTTTTATGGTTTACCACCACCTGGCTATTAAGGGTACCCCTTTTTAGATGCGGACGCTGAACCGATTACACATACCCAGGGGCTTTTAACATAGCTATAACTTCCCGCGCTCATCATGTTCGTGTACAAACAACGAAAAGGCCGGTCCCCGGGAGGGGGCCGGCCTTACTCTTATAAGGCAATAACCTGAAATTTATTTTTTCAACACCTTCGCCATCGTAGCGCCGATCTCCGCAGGCGTCTTTACCACTGTGATCCCACATTCCGCCATGATCTTCATCTTAGCCTCCGCCGTATCGTCCGCGCCACCGATGATTGCACCGGCATGTCCCATTCTTCTTCCGGGAGGAGCTGTTTGACCGGCGATAAACCCAACCACAGGCTTGCGATTGTTTTCCTTGATCCAACGGGCTGCCTCAGCTTCCATGCTACCGCCAATCTCTCCGATCATTACGATGCCTTCCGTTCCCGGGTCATTCATCAGCAGCTCTACCGCCTCTTTCGTCGGTGTACCGATGATGGGGTCGCCGCCAATGCCTACAGCGGTGGAAATCCCTAGTCCTGCCTTGGCTACCTGGTCGGCGGCTTCATATGTCAGCGTCCCGGATTTGGATACGATCCCAATCTTTCCTTGTTTGAATACGAACCCCGGCATGATACCGACCTTACACTCTCCGGCAGTGATCACACCCGGACAGTTGGGCCCGATCAGCCTCGTATTCCTGCCCAATAGGTAATTTTTAGCCTTGACCATATCCTGTACCGGAATGCCCTCTGTGATACAGATGACCAATTCGATACCGGCTTCGGTCGCTTCCATTATCGCGTCGGCGGCAAAAGCCGGCGGAACAAAGATAATAGACACGTTTGCCTGGGTTTCTCTTACTGCATCAGCTACCGTATTGAAAACGGGACGCTCGATGTGCGTAGAGCCGCCCTTTCCCGGGGTAACCCCACCCACTACCTGGGTGCCGTAATCGATCATTTGCGTAGCATGAAAAGTCCCTTCTGTTCCTGTAAAGCCCTGTACGATGATTCTGGAGTTCTTGTTAACTAAGATTGACATGAGAATAGATTTGTGAGATCGTCCGTCTGACCATTTGGGGGACGAAGTTAGGGGAAAAACGCTTCCCGTCAAACCCTCTTATTTATTTTGCGCATACATAACGATCGATGCCTTTTCCAGCGCATTCGAATTCAAATAAAACCCCACCAGGGCCGGACCGGCACTCTTATCCAGCGCAATTTTTGACTTCAGGGCATAAACAGTGATAATATATTCATGTATAGGTCCGGGCACGGGACAGGGACCTATATAACCCGGCTGACCACCATCTGTATTACTCTGTATAGCCCCTGCCGGCGTCAGATTTTTACTGATATTGCCCACATCTGACTTCAATTCCGTCACATTGACGGGTATATTGAACACTACCCAGTGCCAGAATCCGCTGCCCGTAGGCGCATCTTTGTCATACATCGTCACCGCAAATGCCTGCGTCCCCGCCGGCGCATTTTCCCAGTGCAATTCCGGGGATACGTTCTCCCCATGACAGCCAAAACTGTTGGCATACTGCTTATTCGTCGCCTGTCCGCCGATCTCATTGCTTTTTAAAGTAAAAGTCTGGGCCGAAAGACCCCCGCCAGCCAGCAGGGCCAGCATTAAACAGGATACTAATTTTTGCATATTAATGAAGATTTAATATGCAAAATTATTCCAACATCGATGGACCCTGTTAGGGCCACTCGTCCAAAAACTATAGCTAAACGTTCACTTTCTGCTGAAATTCCCTTGGCGTCACGCCATACACCTGTTTAAAAGACTGTGTAAAACTCGAATGATTCTCATACCCCACTTTGTGATAGATTTGACTTGGCTTCTCTTGCTGGTGCAACAGCGAAGCAGCCTGTTCCATCCGCTTTTGCAGCAACCATTTATTCGGTGACGTGCCGTATAACCGGGCAAACCTCCTCTTAAACGTCGATAGACTCATATTACACATAAACGCCAATTCCTCCACGGTGATCACATGGCCCAGGTTCCCCTCCACTGCCGCCTGTAGTTGCCTGTCACTGGCATCCGACTGATCGGACAGCCGGAACGAGAACAAGCTTTCCGGGTATTTGCCCGCCAGATAAAGCAACAGCTCCTCAAATTTCAATACTTGTAATTCTTCTTGCAAGAAAGGATTGGACTGCAACAACAGTTGCAGCGAATGCAGATAATTCCGGATAAAAGCATCGCTCTCAAAACATACTACGGGCTCTTCTCTGCAGCCGATAAGCCGCTCGGTTTTTTCCAGCAAGACCGGATACTTCGCAAAAAAGTCTTTCAGCACACTGTCATCAAAGAAAAACAACAGGCTATGATAACGGTTATTTACTGACAGCTTTTCTGTCATCAGGCAATTGCCGCCGGCTATCAGCAGGAACTGGCCGGCATAAATTCGTAGTGGCTCACCGGGGCGAAACACCACTTTCTCCCCTTCCAGCAGGAAGCTGAAAAGATTTTTTTGCAAACTTACCCGCGATTTGATAGAAGGGTGCGAGCCTTCATAGATTCGAATCGCCGTCTTCTTCAGCGGCACCGGAAAACTTTCTCCGGCAAAGAGGTCCTGTGGTATCGCAAAAATAGTACTCACGCTAACTATTCTACTTCAGCAGTTCGTCCATATTCCTATTGTTGTCTATCTTACCCTTCAATTCCAGCATCCGCATGTCTTTGGCGTCGCGAAGAAATTCGGAAGCAAAAATAAAGTCGTTCAGCAGCTTGTTCTTGCTGAAAATGATTTCCTTATTACTGCCTTCCCATTCTTTGACGCCCTGGTACATATACATGATATGATCGCCGATTTCCATTACGCTATTCATATCATGGGTATTTATAACCGTCGTGATATTGTATTCGAGCGTAATCTCCTTGATCAGCTTGTCAATCAGCAGCGAGGTCTGCGGGTCCAGCCCGGAATTAGGCTCGTCACAGAAAAGGTATTTGGGATTCAATACGATCGCCCGGGCGATGCCCACCCTTTTCTTCATCCCACCCGATATCTCGGCCGGAAATTTCTTGTTTGCATCCTTCAGGTTCACCCGGTCGAGCACTTCATTCACTCGTTTGAGCTTTTCTGTGTAGCTGTTCTTTGTAAACATGTCCAGCGGAAACATCACATTCTGCTCTACCGTCATACTGTCAAACAGTGCCGAACCCTGGAAGAGCATGCCAATGCTTTGCCGCAGGTTTTTCCGGTTTTCCTCGTTCATTTCGGAAAAGTTCTGCCCGTCGTAACATATCTCCCCGCTGTCCGGCTCAAACAGTCCCACCAGGCATTTCATCAACACCGTCTTGCCGCTTCCGCTGGTGCCGATGATCAGGTTGCATTTTCCCGTTTTGAACTCTGTACTGACGTCATTGATCACCGTCTTATCCCCGAATCCCTTTTTTATATTTTTGATTTCGATCATAGACTTTTTTTGATTCTTGCCCGGCTACGGCTGCGTCAGCAGCCTAAGCGGGGCCAATGATTTTATCTACTTTCGCCGCGTCGGTCTCTGCGGGTCGGGGTTACAGTAAGAGCGCCGAAAGTAGATAGTCCGCAAACAACACCAGCACACAGCTCACCACCACCGCCTTGGTGCTCGCCCGGCCGATCTCCAGGGCCCCGCCCTGGACATTATATCCATAATAAGCCGGGATACTCGAAATGATAAAAGCGAAAGTATAGGACTTAGCCAGCGCAAAAAACACATTGTAGGGCTTGAAATATTGATGCAAACCCTTGTCAAAAGCCGCCGTAGACAGGATCCCTGTTGCGGTTCCTGCTATCCGGCCGCCAATGATGCTCAGCACCATCGATATCACTACCAGCATCGGGATCATAAATATCGACGCCATCAGCTTGGGCATGATCAGGTAAGACTTAGTATTGATACCCATAATCTCCAGCGCGTCGATCTGCTCGCTCACCCGCATATTCCCCAGCTCGCTGGCAATTTTACTGCCAACCACACCCGCCAGCACAATACATACCAGGGTAGGGGAGAACTCCAAAATAACTGTATCCCGCACAATCTGTGCGATCGTAGACAACGGGATCAGCGGACTCACCAGCTGATAGGCAGTCTGTAACGTCGATACCGCACCCATAAAAACAGAAATGATGGCCACAATGCCGAGCGAACCAATCCCAATATCAGCGCATTGATGCATAAACTCATTCCAGTACATCTTAGCATTCTCCGGCTTGGAAAACATCCCCTTTAAAGTAAGCAGATAAAGCCCGAACTCTGTGAAAAACTTCATTATTGATATTTGGTTAATGTCTCTGCCTAATGTTTCACCCTTTTCCACCAGGGCGCCTTTCTCGACTCTTCATCCGAAGTCTTGCACTTGATCTGCGCGTCCACTATCGCCACCAAAGCTACATTATATATATTCCGCACCGTACTGCCCAGCTGCAGCACGTGCACGGGTTTCTTCAACCCCAGCAATATCGGCCCGATCGCATCGGCGCCCCCTATTTCTTTCAACAGGTTATAAGCTATATTCCCTGCCGCCAGATTCGGGAATACCAGTGTATTAACCTCCTGGTCTACCAGCTCGCTAAAGGGATAGTTCTCTTTGATCAGCTCGTTGTTCAGCGCCACACTCGCCTGCATTTCCCCGTCTACGATCAGACCCGGTTCCCTTTGTTTGACGATATCCCGGGCTTCCGCTACCAGGCGGGCCTCCGGTGAATTGCTTGTTCCGAAGTTGGAATAACTCAGCATGGCCACCCGCGGCGTCAGATTGAAGTGCTGTACCTCCCGGGCAACCAGCAGCGTAATATCTGCCAGTTCTTCTGCCGTGGGATTGAAATTGACAGTTGTATCCGCCAGGAACAGCGGCCCCCGTTTGGTCAGCAGCAGGTACATACCCGCAATCTTTTTTACCCCGTCTTCCGTTCCGATGGCTTGCAGCGCCGGACGTATCGTGTCGGGATAATTCTTGGTCAGCCCCGAGATCATCGCATCTGCAAGCCCGGTTTCTACCATCATACAACCGAAATAGTTCCGGTCCCGCATGATCTTATAGGCCTCGTATTTATTGAACCCCCTGCGCTGCCGTTTTTTAAAGAACAGCTCGCCGAACTGTTTGCGCTGTTCCTCATATTCGTCATTATATGGGTTGATCACCGGCATGCCGTCCAGGTCGATCTGGTTGGCTGCGGCAATATGACGGATCTTTTTTTCGTCGCCGAGTAACATAGGGAAGGCGACTCCCTCATCATACAATAACTGAGCGACCTTCAGGATCTTCAGGTTGTCTGCTTCCGCGAATACAAGACGTTTGGGATTCAACCGGGCCTTGCTGCTCAGCACCCGCATCAACTGGTTGTCCAATCCCAGCCTCTTGTTCAGCTCGATGGAATAAGCTTCCCAGTTATCGATCTGCCGGTGGGCGACCCCGCTTTCCATGGCGGCCCTGGCTACTGCAGGGCTGATAGTGGAGATCAGTCGGGGATCCAACGGTTTAGGGATAATATAGGTCGGACCGAACACCATGTTCTTTTCGTTGTAAGCCATGTTCACGATGTCCGGTACCGGTGTTTTAGCAAGTTCGGCCAAAGCCTTTACGGCGGCCAGTTTCATAGCCTCGTTGATTTGCGTGGCCCGCACATCGAGCGCGCCCCGGAAGATAAAGGGGAATCCCAGTACATTGTTCACCTGGTTGGGATAATCACTCCGGCCCGTGGCCATAATAATATCATCCCGGACGGCAGTAGCCAGCTCATACGTAATTTCCGGGTCCGGATTAGCCATGGCAAACACGATAGGCTTACGCGCCATGCTTTTGACCATATCCGGTGTGACCACGTTGCCCACGCTCAGACCTACGAATACGTCGGCGTCTTTCAGGGCCTTTTCCAGGGTCCAGTCGCTTTTTTTGACAGCAAACTTCTTTTTCTCTTCGTCCAGGTCGGTCCGTCCTTCATGCAGGACGCCATCTTTATCGAACAGGATGAAATTTTCCGGTTTGGCGCCCAGCGCGACATACAGCTTGGCGCAGGCCATGGCTGCCGCCCCTGCCCCATTGATGACAAAACGCACCTTGTCGATCTTCTTTTTCTGCAATTCCAGCGCATTCAGCAGCGCCGCGCTGCTGATAATAGCCGTGCCGTGCTGGTCGTCGTGCATGACCGGTATCTTCAGTTGATCCCGCAGCTCGCGTTCGATATAAAAACATTCCGGAGACTTGATGTCTTCCAGGTTGATAGCCCCGAAAGTAGGCTCCAGCGCTTTCACAATTTGCACAAACTTCACTGGGTCTTTTTCATTGATCTCGATATCAAAGACGTCGATATCCGCAAATATCTTAAAAAGCACCCCCTTACCCTCCATTACCGGCTTGGATGCTTCCGGCCCGATATCTCCCAGGCCAAGCACCGCCGTTCCATTGGTGATCACCGCAACCAGGTTCCCCTTGGCGGTATATTTGTAGACATCTTCGACATTTTTGTAAATTTCTTTGCAGGGTTCCGCCACACCGGGAGAATAAGCCAGGGAAAGATCCCGTTGAGTCTTCGCCTCCTTTGTCGGTACGACTTCTATCTTGCCAGGTCGTCCTTTAGAATGATATTCAAGCGCCTGCTCTTTGCGAAGCTGTTTTTTTTGCATACAGGGTGCAAAATACGAAAATGCTATCAAACGCACTTTTACCCGATTTTATCCCTCATATCCTGTTTTTTACCCTTTCTTACTCCCGTATTTACCCTTGGTTTTCCCTAGCCTATTTCCCGAAATTCACGTGCGCTCCCATCCAGGCCATCATACCGGCCCCGATTTCAATGGCCGATTCATCGATGTTAAACGTCGGAGTATGCACTCCCGATGTAATCCCCTTCTCTGTATTCATTACGCCCAATCGGTAAAAACACCCCGGTATCTGCCGGGTGTAATATCCGAAATCTTCGGCGCCCATCCGGATCTCCGTCTCGAGCACTTTGTCCCTGCCCATAAATTCCCTGGCTTCTGCCCGGGCGACTTTATCCAAAGACTCATTATTATAAACCATCGGATAACCAACATCGATATGCAGATCGATTTCCGCCCCCATGCTATGAACCAGCTCTGTAGCCTGCTTGCGGATCAGATCGTGTGCCCGGAAGCGCCATTCTTCGTCCATGGCCCGGAAGGTCCCCATCAGCTTCACCTCACTGGGAATAACATTGGTCGTATATCCTCCCTGCACCGAAGTGATCGATAGGACGGAAGGTGACAGCGGGTTCCGGTTACGGCTGATGATCTGCTGCAGCGCCACCACCAGGTGAGACGCCACCAATATCGTATCCACGGTCAGATGCGGGGCCGCAGCATGTCCCCCCTTTCCCTTTATAGTGATATATATTTCGTCAGCGCTGGCCATTACCATACCGCCACGAAAACTCAGTTTTCCTATTTCAAGTCCCGGGTGCACGTGCAATCCAAAGATAGCCTGTGGCTCCGGATTTTTCAACACTCCCTCTTTGATCATCAGGCTGGCTCCGCCGGGGTTTTTTTCTTCACCCGGCTGGAAGATCAGCTTCACCGTCCCTTCCCATTCCTCTTTCAGTTCATTCAATATCCGCGAAGCGCCCAGCAGCACGGTCGTATGTACATCGTGCCCGCAGGCATGCATCACCCCTTCATTGATTGACTTATAGGGGATATCATTTTCTTCTTTGATAGGCAGAGCGTCCATATCGGCCCGCAGCGCCACCACTCGTTTGTCCGGATTCTTTCCTTTTAACAATCCTACCACACCAGTCCCCGCCATCACCTGGAAAGGAACGCCAATTTCCGTTAGTTTTTGCTGTACAAATTTCGATGTCTGAAACTCCTGGTAAGATAATTCCGGATGGGCATGCAAATGATGCCTTATAGATATAAAGTCGGGTGCATACTGTTTAGCGAGTTGCTGGATCTTTTCTTTTAACATGGATATGGAGTAAAATTTTAATTGGTACTATCCCTCGGCATATCCGACGCTTTTACCTCAATAACGTCCCGGATAATATACAACCCCGAAGGGAACAATCTTTCCAGCTGCTTCTGCATTTCCTCCGCCTCTTCCTGGGTCTTGAAATTGCCCACCTTTAATTTATAATTGGGCGCCTGATACAACAAATAGGGCTTCAGGTCCGGAAACTCCTGATAGACCTTCGCCTTCGCCGCAAATACCTTGCTGCGTTCAGGAGAATTAATCACCTGTATCCGAAACCCTGGCATATTCCGCCGGCTGTCCTTCGTTGTCTCTTCATTTATCTCTATCTGCTTGTGGATCAGCATATCTACCCTCGGATCTTTTACCACAACGACTGAACCCGAATCCGTCTGGGCCAGCCCCCGTTGAGACAGGAATAATGTGACGACTAAGAAAAGCTTATACATAATAATTTTTTTTACACTTATGCAAACTTCCGGCCAAACCAGCTCCCACCCGCCAAGCCTGGTCCAGCTTAATAACTACCGGCCACCGCACTCTCCTCTTTTACAATCTCCACGCTCGCACTACACCCCAACCTATCTGCGCCGGCCGCGATCATCGCCACTGCAGTCGCGTAATCCCGTATCCCTCCCGAAGCCTTGATCTTCACCTGTGGCGGTAAATGCTCCCGCATCAATCGCACTGCAGCTATCGTCGCGCCTTTTTCCGCATAACCCGTCGAAGTCTTCAGAAAATCCACTCCCACCCGGCTATAGATCGAACAACATTGTATGATCTCTTCATCAGTCAATATCCCAGTTTCAATAATCACCTTTACGATTTTTTCTCCCGCATGCGCCCGCTCTGTCAAAACGCTCATTTCCTCTTCCAGCTGCGCCCAGTCCCCCTCTTTCAATGTCACCAGGTTGATCACTATATCCAGCTCATCCGCCCCGTCCGTTATCGCCTGCTCCACTTCCACCAATTTTGCCTTCACCGTCGAATAACCAAATGGAAACCCAATCACTGTTGCCACTTTTACCACAGGATCTTCCCCCCTTAGCAGCAAACGAGCCACTTTTACCAGCGGCGGTGGCACACATACTGCAGCAAATCCATAAACCAGAGACTCATTACATATTTTACTTATGTCAATATGTGTGGCTGTTGGTTTTAATAACGTATGATCAATATATGATGCAATCTTAATCACCGACATTTTACCGTTGATATAATATTCAAACGGTAAAATTACTCCATTTACCTAAATTCGGGACCATTTTCAGACTAAAACTAACAACACATGAGAAGCTCGCGTCACCGCCCGAGGGGAAAAATATTCTCCCTCTCTGCTTTCCTTTTACTGCTTACCCTTTTTAGTACGGCCCAAACTAGCTTTCCGGTTAACGGCGTAGCCGATCCCAGGGAAGGCTGTTATGCATTTATACATGCTACACTGGTGAAAGACGGCCAGACCACCCTTTCCGATGCGACCCTCATCGTCCGCGACGGACTCATCGTCAGTGCCGGCCCTGCTGCTGCCCTACCCAAAGACGCTGTCGTCGTCGACTGCAGCGGGAAATATATCTATCCTTCTTTTATCGATATCTACAGCGATTATGGTATTCCGGTCGCGGAGAGAGGCGCTAGCCGTCCCGCCTTCGATTTCCGGGCGCCTGCACAAATGACGTCCAATACAAAAGGCGCTTACAACTGGAACCAGGCTATCCATCCTGAGACCGATGCGGCCCGCCTTTTCACAGTGGATGACGCTAAGGCCAAACCGCTCCGTGAAATTGGTTTTGGTACCGTCCTCTCTCACCTGAAAGATGGCCTTGCCCGCGGCACCGGTGTTGTCGTTACCCTTGCCAATGAAAATGAAAATCTCGTCATCGTCAAATCAAAAGCTTCTGCCAACTATTCGCTGAATAAAGGTAGTTCCACACAAAGTTATCCCGGTTCCCTGATGGGCTCCATCGCCCTGCTCCGTCAGACCTACCTCGATGCCCAGTGGTATAAAAACCAGCCCATGCACGAAGGGACAAACCTGAGCCTGCAGGCCTGGAATGAAGAACAGTCACTTCCCCAACTCTTCGACGGCGGCGACAAGTGGGGAGACCTCCACGGCGACCGCATCGGCGACGAATTCGGAGTTCAGTATATTATCAAGGCCGGCGGTAATGAATACCAGCGCATGCAGCCCATCATCGCAACAAAGGCCGCCTATATTGTACCCCTCAATTTCCCCCAGGCCATGGACGTGGAAGACCCGGGTGACGCCCGCTTCGTGTCTCTTATGGATATGAAACACTGGGAAATGGCGCCAACCAATCCCGGAGCCTTCGAAAAAGCCGGTTTAACATTCTGCCTCACTGCCGCCGACCTGCGTGACACCAAACAGTTTCTTCCAAATCTCCGCAAAGCCTTCGACTACGGCCTCACTGAAAATAAAGCCCTCGAAGCGCTGACCAGGACCCCGGCCACCCTCATCGGCATCTATGATAAAGTAGGCAGCCTCGACGCCGGTAAACTGGCCAATTTCCTCATCACCAACGGCCCGGTCTTCAATGAAAAGACCAGTATCGTCGAGAACTGGGTACATGGAAAAAAATACGGCTTGAAAGAAGAAGCCTGGAAAGATATCAAAGGCCAGTACAACCTGGTCATCACGACTGCAGGCGGCTCTTCGGCAACTTATACCCTCGATGTCAAGTCTGCCACGGCTGCCAGTCTCATCGCCAAAGATACTATTGCCGGCAAATTTAACTATGACGGAACGCTTATCTCCCTCAGCTTCCCCGCACCACCAGCAAATGGCGCCGGTGTTTCCCGCGGTGGCGAGGCCCCCGGGGATGCAGGCAGCAAGAGACCCGGCGGCTCCGGCGGACGTCCCACCTCCGCCACCCATCTTACCGGTGTAGCCAACGGCGAGGTTTGGAATGGCAACGGCACAGACTCAGCCGGCAACCTCGTCATCTGGACGGCCACCTTCTCCAAAGCGACTCCGGCGATCCCCGACACCACGCATAAGAGAGTCGCCCGGATAGGCAAAGTGCTTTATCCCTTCGATGGCTATGGTTGGGATAGCCTGCCCAAACAACAGGACCTGCTCATCAAAAACACTACGGTCTGGACCAACGAAAAAGAAGGGCGGCTGGAAAATACCGACGTGCTGGTCAAAGCCGGCAAGATCGCGAAGATTGGTAAGAATCTTTCTGCCGAAAGCGCGAAAGTCATTGACGGCACTGGCAAACAGCTGACCCCCGGCATTATCGACGAACACTCTCATATTGCGGCCTTCTCCATCAATGAAGGCGCCCAATCCGTGACCAGCGAAGTGCGTATAGCCGACAACCTCAACCCTGAAGACATCAATATCTACCGCCAGCTGGCCGGTGGTGTCACCAGCTCCCATATCCTCCATGGCTCTGCCAATACCATCGGCGGCCAGACCCAGCTCATCAAATTGCGCTGGGGCGCCGACGACGAAGGCCTGAAATTTAAGAACTGGGACCCCTTTATCAAATTCGCCCTCGGCGAAAACGTTAAAAGAACTACCTCGCCAAATAACAATCGCTTCCCGGATACCCGAATGGGCGTGGAAGAGGTCCTGATGGACGCCTTCACCCGGGCCCAGGATTATCAGAAACAACGGAAAGCAGCACCCAATGCCGCCCGCCGCGACCTGGAGCTGGACGCCCTGGTCGAGATCCTGGAGCACAAACGTTTTATCACCTGTCACTCCTACGTACAAAGCGAGATCACAGCCCTCATGCGCGTAGCGGAAAAATTCGGCTTCCACGTCAACACCTTCACCCATATCCTCGAAGGATATAAGGTAGCCGATAAAATGAAGGAACACGGCGCCAGCGCTTCTACGTTCTCCGACTGGTGGGCCTATAAAATGGAAGTGCAGGACGCTATTGCCTACAATGCGACCATCATGCAGAAGGTGGGTCTCAACGTTTGTATCAATTCCGACGACGCCGAACAGGCCCGTCATCTCAACCAGGAAGCCGCCAAATCCATAAAATACGGCGGCATGTCCGAGGACGATGCCTTTAAAATGGCGACCCTCAATCCTGCTAAAGCCCTGCACGTGGCCGATCGCGTGGGCAGTATAAAAGAAGGAAAAGACGCCGACCTCGTGCTGTGGAATGACAATCCGCTGAGCGTTTATGCCAAACCGGAAAAGACCATCGTAGACGGTATCATCTACTTTGACCTCGACCACGACGCCCTGCTGCGCCAAAACGTCGCCGCCGAACGCAATCGGCTCGTCCAGAAACTGGTCGGAGAGAAAAGGTCCGGTAACCCCATGGCGCCGGCAACTCCCAGCTTTCACGTCGAGCTCAGCTGCGGCGACCATAACCACCATGATGGCCTGTTGACCATAGATGAAGGCGAAGGCGACGACCAAAACGATAATGCAGCCGCAATTAATGCTAACAAGTAAATCAGGAAAACAATGAAAAGATCAATGTATATAAAAGCCGTCCTCGCCCTTTCTCTTTTTGCTACGACAACTGGCAGGGCGCAAGACGACGTGTACCCGGCAAAGCCTTACAAAGGCAAGCTTTTCATCACCGGAGGCACCATCCACGTCGGCAATGGCCAGGTCATAGAAGCCGGCTCCATCGAAGTCGACAACGGTAAGATCGTCCGCATCGGCACCGGGCTTACACCCGCGGGTGACGCCAAAGTCGTCGACGCAAAAGGAAAACAGATCTATCCCGGTCTCATCCTCCCCGTCACCGACCTGGGATTAAAAGAAATAGGCAGCGGTGTCCGGGGTTCCAATGACTTCCAGGAGATCAACGACATCGATCCCAGCATCCGCTCGATAGTGGCTTACAACACCGATTCGAAGATCATCAATACCCTCAAGGCAAATGGTATTCTGCTCGCCGGCGTAACACCCCAGGGTGGTACGATCAGCGGATCGTCTACTGTCGTGCAGCTCGACGCCTGGAATTGGGAAGACGCTGCTTACAAAATGGACAACGCCATCCACATCAACCTGCCTACCTTTATCTCCCGTCCCCGGAGTTTTGGGGGCGGTGGTGGACGTTTCGGCGCCCCGCCTCCAACCGATGTGGTGAAAGAAGCGCTGGCAAAAATCAATGAGATCAAGACCTTCTTCCGCGAAGCAAAAGCATACCTGGCCGAGCCGGCGCACAAAGAAACCAACCTGAAATTCGAGGCGGTAAAAGGCCTCTTCAGCAAGCAGCAAAAACTCTTCGTACATGGCGACCAGCTCAAACAAATGCTCGTTGCCATCGACTTTGTCAAAGAGTTCGGCTTCGACGTCACCGTTGTTGGCGGCAGTGAAAGCTGGCTCATCGCCGACCTGCTGAAACAAAACAATATCTCTGTCATCCTTCAGCAGACGAACAGCCTGCCTACGACGGAAGACGATGACTTCGACCAGCCGTTTAAGACCCCGGCTACTTTGCAAAAGGCCGGAGTCCTCTTCGCGATCAACGACGAACACGGAGAAACCCGCTATCGCAACCTCATGTTCGATGCAGGCGTGGCGGCTGCCCATGGGCTCACCAAAGAACAGGCTCTACAGGCCATCACGCTTAACAGCGCCAAAATCCTCGGTGTCGATGACCGCGCCGGCTCGCTGGAAGCCGGCAAAGACGCCAACATCGTTATCAGCGCCGGGGATATCCTGGATATGCGTACCAGCCTCATCGAACACGCCTTCATCCAGGGCCGCGAAGTAAGCCTGGACAACAAACAGACTCAACTTTACCACCGCTATATGACTAAATACGGTCTCTAGTCTAAGGTACCAAACTGGCTCCATAAGCGAACGCCCCCCAACCTCCCGGGGGGCGTTTGTGTATTCGTAACATCGAATTAACACTAACCCCTTAATTTGGTGCTATGAACAAGTATCTGCTCCTGATATCTTTCCTCTTCTCCCGTTTGCTACTTGATGCACAATCCCGCACCCAGTTACCCAATGGCTGGTGGCTCAGTCCCGCCGGTCAGTCCATCCCCCTTAGCTCGGACCTGCCTCTTAACATGGCGTTATCACCCGACGGCATCCACCTTGCCGTCACCAACAACGGCAATGGCCGCGAGTCCATCGACATCATCGACCTGCAGCAAAATAAGCTCGTCTCCTCCACGACCGTCGGCAAAGCCTGGCTGGGACTGGCATTCGGCAAACGGTCACGGCAGCTCTACGCCTCGGGCGGCAACGACGACATCATTATCCGTTATGCCTTATCCAATCAAAAGCTTGTCAGCAACGATACTTTTGTTCTCGGCCGCCCCTGGCCCAAAGACAAGATCAGCCCGGCCGGCCTGACGGTTGACGAAGCGCACGACCGGTTATATGCAGTAACAAAAGAAGACAACGCACTTTATGTCTTCGATATCCGAACAAAACTGCTCCTGCACAAACTCCCCCTGCATGCGGAAGCCTATACCTGTTTGCTCAACCCGGTAAAGTCCGAGTTATATATATCTGCCTGGGGTGGACAAAGGATATGGGTCTATGATACAAAAAAAGACGTACTGATGGATTCGGTCGGCACAGAAGACCATCCCAACGATATGGCCATCACCGGCAATGGCCGCTATTTATACGTGGCCAACGCCAATTCGAATTCGGTGTCTATCATCGATATGGCTAATAAAAAAATCATCGAAACACTCCGCACTGCCCTGAACCCCGATGCCCCCATCGGCTCTACCACCAATAGCGTAGCGCTTTCCGCCAACGGCCAGACACTCTATATCGCCAATGCCGACAACAATTATCTGGCTGTTTATGATGTATCCGAACCAGGGCATAGTCATTCTACGGGTTTTATTCCTGTCGGCTGGTACCCCACTTGCGTGCGGGTCACCGGCCATCGTCTTCTCGTTACGAACGGGAAAGGGTTGGGGTCAATGCCTAACCCCGGTGCGGAGGGACCCCTCGGCCACACGGCGAACTATAAAAAAGCTGACACGATACATCCTAAAGACCAGTACATCGGCAGCATGCTCAAAGGTACCCTTTCCCTCATCGACATTCCCGGCGACAGCCTCCTGGCCAGCTATACCCGCCAGGTATACGCCAATACGCCCTATTCCACCGAAGTCCAACAGCTGGCGGCAGGTGAAACAGGCAACCCTATCCCCCGGAAGATCGGAGATTCTTCTCCCATCAAATACGTGTTCTATGTGCTAAAGGAAAATCGTACCTATGACCAGGTGTTGGGCGACATGCCCGAAGGCAACGGCGACGGCAGCCTTTGTCTTTTCGGGGATAAGATCACGCCCAACGAACATGCCCTGGCCCGTGATTTTGTCCTCCTGGATAATTTTTATGTGGATGCGGAAGTCAGCGCCGATGGCCACAACTGGTCCATGGCAGGGTATGCTACCGACTTTGTAGAAAAGAACTGGCCTTACAACTATAGCGGCCGCGGCGGGAATTATGATTTTGATGGCAGCCGGCCCGTAGCCAATCCTACTAAAGGATTTATCTGGGACTATTGTTATCGCACCGGAATATCCTTCCGCAACTATGGAGAATTCATGGACAACGGTTACCCGACCCTTACCGTCCTCAAACAACCGGAGCACTATTGCACGAAATACCCGGGCTGGAACCTTGCCGTACAGGATGTCTTCCGGGAATCCATATTTGAACATGACTTCGACTCGCTTGTTCAGGCCGGGGCCGTCCCTCGTTTTAGCACGATCTATCTTCCGAACGATCATACCAGCGGTTTGCATAAAGGAGCTTATAGCCCTATCTCCCAGGTTGCCGACAACGACCTGGCCTTTGGCAGGCTGGTCGAACACATATCCCATAGTCCTATCTGGAAACAGTCGGCGATCTTTGTTCTCGAAGACGATGCCCAGGATGGGCCGGACCATGTCGATGCGCATCGGTCACCCGCTTTTGTGATCAGTCCTTATATCAAAAAACGCACGGTCAACCATACCCTGTATTCTACTACAGCTATCCTGCGCACAATGGAGCTCATCCTTGGCCTGCCTCCCATGAGCCAGTACGATGCCGCCGCCACACCGCTGTGGAGCTGTTTTTCCAATGTTGCCGACACCAGCGCCTTTGTCGCCCGCCCTGCAGGGGTGGATATCAATATTCGTAATGTGGCCACCAACCATTCCGCCGCCTTGTCCCGGCATTTCGATCTCTCGAAGCCCGACCGGGTCCCTGATGCCCTGCTCAGCCAGGTGGTCTGGAAGGCCGTCAAAGGAGAGAATAGCCCGGCGCCACAGCCCCGGCGAAGCGCCTTTGTAAAAGTAAACAACGATGACTAGGCTCCGCGCGAATTCACCCGCATCTATTCCGTTTTAATACTTTTTATCGGATTTGCCACCGCGGCCTTCACTGCCTGGAAACTCACCGTCACCAGCGCAATCCCCACCGCGGCCAGCCCCGCCACTACAAAAACCCAGGCATGAATATTCACGCGATACGCATAACCGCGTAACCAATTGCTCATTACCAACCAGGCTACCGGGAAAGCCACCAGGTCGGATAAGATTATCAGCTTCAAAAAATCGCCGGATAACAAACGCGTAATGCTTGGCACACTTGCGCCCAGCACCTTCCGGATGCCAATCTCCTTCGTCCTGCGTTCGGCCGTAAACGCCGCCAGACCAAACAGTCCCAGACAGGAAATGAATATGGCCAGGGCGGCAAAGACGCGTGAAAGCCTGCTGATCAGCGTTTCATTATTAAACATGTTATTAAACTCATCGTCGACCCACCGGTAATCGAAGGGATAACCCGGATTCGCTTTCTTCACCACCGCCTCGATCTTTACCAACGCCTGTTCCGGACTGGTCGAGGGTTTGGTCCTTACATACAGGTAACTGCCCACCTGGGGATGGCAGAGAAATAACACCGGGTCCGGCTGGCCGTACATATCTCCGTATACATAATCTTTCACGACACCTATTACAACGGCCCTTATCGAGCTGTCAGGCGATTGTATCATTTTGCCAACGGCGCTTCCTTTACCCATCTGCCGGGCAAGCGCCTCCGTAATGAGGATATGCATGAACTTATCTTTTCGGCTTACCGAATCATTGATCGTAAACCGCCTTCCTTCCAGGAGCTTCATGCCCATAGTTTCGACCAGCTCCGGCCCCACTTCCCGTATCGATACCAGCACCTTATGGCCAGGATCTTTTCCCTGCCATTGAAGGTCGTCCGTATTATTCCCGCCATTGATCATCGTATGGTCGGACAGGGCGGCATTTTTCACGAGACCCGTGTTCAACAATTCCTGTTTGACTACCGGGAAGGCATTGGTCAGGTTATCCGCTGATGGTATCTCTATCAGGTGGTCCTTATCGAATCCCAGATTCCTGTTTTTTATATGTTCTATCTGCTGGAAGATGATCACCGTGCCGATGATCAGCACGATAGAAACAGTGAATTGCAGTACCACCAATCCTTTCCGGATAAAAGCAGCCCCTCCTGTTTTCATCTTCAGCCCTTTCAACACGATCACCGGGTTGAAAGACGAAAGGTAGAGGGAAGGATAGCTGCCTGCCACCAGTCCGCAAATAAGGACGATCAGCAGGAGAAAACCTATATGCAGCGGTCGTTGAAGTTCCATCGTCAGCTGTCGCTCTACCAGCAGGTTGAAAGCCGGAAGGACCAGGGAGATCAGCAGCACGGCAATAAATGCAGCCAGCAGCGACATCAGCAGCGCTTCTCCGATAAACTGTATGACCAGTTTCCCCTTTTCTGCCCCCAATACCTTGCGAACACCCACTTCGCGGCCTCGTCGCTCACTCCGGGCCGTAGCCAGGTTCATAAAATTGATGCAGGCGATGAGCAGGATAATCCAGGCGATCACCGTGAAAAGGTGCACATAGGTGATACGCCCGCCGCCCGTCTGTTTACCGTTGTCGAATTCCCAGCGCAGGTGCCAGTCCTTCATGGGAAACAAAAACCCATGTGCTATCGAGGTTGTTACTTTTGTTTGGATATAATTATGTAATAACCTGTTGATAACAGCGGCACTCGCACCCGGTTTCAATTCAACCAGGGTGAGGGGTGAGTTATTGCCCCAGTTCTGCAGGTTATCATTCTCTTTAAAATACACGTCGAAAGAGATCAGCCATTCAAATTGAATGGTGGCATTCTTTGATATGTCCTTAATAACAGCTGAAACGACATAATCCTGTTTGCGATTCAGCCGAACTGTCTTGCCAATCACATTCCGGCTGGTCCCAAAAAATTTTTGAGCCGCCTTTTCCGTCAGCACGATCGAATAAAACTGCGAAAAGGCCTGCCGTTCGTTTCCCTCCACAAAAGGCAGCTCAAGCATACTGAAAAACGACGAGTCGACATATCGCCCCTTAGAATACAATGCTTTGTCCCCGACGGTAAACAGCTTAGTGGCCGCTTCATCGTCCAGCCGGCAGGTATTGGCAAGCCCGGGGATCCCGGCTTTGAGCGCCGGCCCCATCAACCCCGGTGTAGATTCGAAAGTCCGGGTATGATCGGGGTATTCCCAGTTCTCCAGGACGAAATTCAACCGGTCTTTTTTGGCGTACATACTGTCGAAACTCATCTCGTCTTCCACCCAAAGGAAGACAAACCCGGCACAGGCGATGCCAATCGCCAGGCCGAAGAGATTGAGAAAGCTATAGGTTTTGTTCCTCCAAAGGTTCCTCAGTGCAGTTTTCAGGTAGTTTTTAAACATGATGCCAAAGGAGCCAAGAAGGTGCCAATTTAACACCACCTTGACTATCAATTGGTAGCATTGTCCGCGCGTCCTAAAACTGTTCGTTTTTGGATATCTTCTGTCCGCCATCGCGCAAACGATACCGTTCATCGTGCAAACCCGGCTATCCGGAGAACTCTTCCATCCCCCTTTTCCAAAACCCTTAATTTTGGTCAAATTGCATGTCGGGTACCTCCACTAATATCACCTCCCTTACCGGACCCTCCTTCACAAAGGATCTCCAGGGCTGGGGCCTTCTGAAAAGGCGCTGGGTCTATCACCTGCTTTTCTGGCTTGCCTATTATATGCTCATGATTATTCTGTATATGAGCCTTCATGAGAATTTGAACCTGGACTCCCATCTAATGTACCTTGTCTTCCTTATTTTTCAGGCCTTGTTCGCCTATTTCAACATCTATGTCCTCATCCCCCGTCTCCTTTTTGCAAGGAAATATATATACTATGGGTTGGCCTTGTTTGTGAATATCACCGTCTGCTCGGTGGTTGTCATCCTAATCGGTCATCTTTACCAGTACCTCAAAAAAGGGCATAATATGCCTTTTTTTACTATGGGTAACCTGAGCATCGAATTTATCCAGGAGACCTACCTGGTAGGTATGGTCACCGGAATGAAATTTCTCAAGGACTACCTGCTTAACCAGCAAGGGATGAAAGAAAAAGAAAAACATTATCTGGAAACAGAATTGAAATTCCTCCGCTCCCAGATACACCCGCACTTCTTTTTCAATACCCTCAACAACATCTACTCCCTTACCCTGAAAAAATCAGACGAGGCCCCCGGAATTATCCTGAAATTATCCGACCTCATGAGCTATATGCTCTATGAATCCAACGTTCCGCAGGTGCCTTTGTCAAAAGAGATCGAATATCTGCAAAACTACCTGGACGTCGAGCAGCTTCGCTTTGGCCAGCGCCTTTCCGTTTCCTTTACCCGGGCGGGTTTTATAGAAGAAGTAAACATTCCGCCCATGATCCTCATCCTCTTCCTCGAAAACAGCTTCAAACACGGCGTCAAAAATAATATCAGCAAAATTCATATCGATATCTCTCTTGCCGTCGATAAAGAGTTTTTGTATTTTAAGGTGGATAATCCGGTGACGGAAGACGAAGCCCCCGCAGAAAGCAAAGGCATCGGCCTTAAAAACGTCAGGCGACGGCTTGACCTGTTGTACGAAGACAATTATACCCTGGATATCCGGGTCCATGAAGGAATATTCAGCGTATCCTTAAAAATGCCCCTATGCTGAAATCACTCAATTATATGATCGTGGATGACGAACCCCTCGCCATCGATGTGATTGAAAACTACCTTCAACGGCTGGATGCCCGAAGCATCACCCGTTGTGAGAACGCCGTCGAAGCCTTTCAGGCCCTGCAAAACAAATCCTATGATCTCATCTTCCTCGACATTGAAATGCCCCTGCTATCAGGACTTGAATTCCTGAAAAGCGTTAAAGACCCGCCCCGCATCATTATCACCACTGCCTACCGGGACTATGCCGTAGAAGGCTTTGAGCTGGAAGTGATCGACTACCTCGTCAAACCGGTTTCCTTCCCGCGTTTTATGAAAGCATTGGAGAAAGTAGCCAAACTTAACCAGCCCGCACCTAAAAAAGAAGAAAAGGAAAAACCCGCCGGAAACGACTATCTCTTTCTAAAAGTGGACAGAAAATTTGTAAAAGTCCTGATCAACGATATCCTTTATATCGAAAGCCTGAAAGACTATATCCGGGTGAAAACACCCACTCAGGCCTGGATATCCTACCAGTCGCTCACCGACATTACCGACAAGCTGCCCGCCGATAAATTTGTCCGGGTCCATCGTTCCTATACTATCTCCATTGAGAAAGTGACTATGATCGACGGCAACTGCGTCGAAGTTGACGGCAAGCTCATTCCCATCTCCCGCGAACACCGCCAGGAAGTCATGGAAAAGATATACAAATGATCTTTTACTCCGGCAACTCATCTGCCGGACCCTACCATTCATCGGGCAAACACTACATTTCAGCTAATTCCGGTTCACTCAGCTAAAAATGCTTACCCACCTCTTTCGCCGAATTAGTTTTACGTTCTATAAAACTGATTATATGCGAAAATTTACTTTACTTATCCTGACAGCACTGCTCCATTTTGCTGCCACAGCCCAGCAGGTCTCCGGCGTCATCTTCGATGAAGCCCAAAAGCCGGTGCCTGGTGTTTCCATCGGTCTTCGAAAGGCAAATACAACAGACTCCGCAGTCGTAAAATATACGACGAGTGATGTTAAGGGGAAATACGGGTTTGATGACATTAAACCCGGCAACTATTTCATCCAGGTCTCCCATGTAGGATATGCCGTCAGGATTTCTCCTTCCTTTTCGGTTAGCGGAAAAGAGTCCCAAACTATCCCGGCCATCCAACTGGGCAGAGCATCCGGCGACAACCTGAAAGAAGTGGTGGTCAGCACCCGTAAGCCTATGATAGAAGTAAAAGCCGATAAGACCGTTCTCAACGTAGAAGGCAGCATCAACGCCGTAGGGCAGGACGCATTGGAGCTGCTTCGGAAGTCTCCCGGCGTGATGGTTGATAAGGACAATAATATCAGCCTGAGCGGCAAGAATGGCATTAAGGTCTATGTCGACGGTCGCCAGGTTCCTCTCAACGGCACCGACCTGTCGGATTATCTGAAGACCATCCAGTCTTCACAGATCGAGTCAATAGAGATCATTTCCAACCCTTCGGCACGTTATGATGCAGCCGGGAATGCCGGTATCATCAATATCCGGCTGAAAAAGAACAAGTCCTTTGGGAATAACGGCTCTCTTACCGGCGGGTATGGTATTGGCACCCATTCCAACTATAATGGCGGCCTCTCGCTGAACCACCGGGACAGCCATATCAATTGGTTCGGGAACTATAATTACAGCAACACCACCAACACCATGCGCCTCGACCTCTATCGTAAACAGCTGGACACCTTGTTTGACCAGCATTCGAAGATTACCAACGCTGCCAAAACACATACGTTCAAGACCGGGCTTGATTATTTTCTGGATAAAAACAATACGATTGGGATGATGATCGATGGCTCGATTTCCAACTATACCGTAAGGACTCAAGGCAGTACTCCTATCACTTTTATTCCAAATGCAGAGCTCGTGAAGGTCCTGGAAGCAAACAACAGCAACCGCGGAAAGAAAAACAACGGTAATCTGAACCTGAACTATCATCACACCGACTCGCTGGGTCATGACCTGAATATGGATGCGGACTATGGTATCTACCGGTTACGGAGCAACCAGCTCCAGCCAAACCTCTATTTCGATCCATCCGGTAATAACCTCCTTTACAGTAATGTCTTTAACATGCTCGCTCCTACCGACATCGATATCTATAGCTTCAAGACGGACTACGAGCAGAATTTTAAAAAAGGCCGCCTGGGCTTCGGTTTTAAAACGGCGTATACTACCAGTGGAAACGACTTCCAGCAATACGATGTATACCCCAATGCGAAAGTAAAGGATACCCTGCACAGCAATGGGTTCAACTATAAGGAGAATATCAATGCCGTGTATGCCAACTATAACCGGAACTTTAAGGGATTCATGGTCCAGGCCGGACTTAGAGTGGAAAACACCAATGCCAAAGGTATCTCCACCGGTTATAGAGAGTCGGCAGGTGGTTACGCAACCTATGACTCCTCCTTTAGTCGTCATTACACAGGTTTCTTTCCCAGTGGCGCCATTACGTACAACAAAAACCCGATGAAACAATGGACCCTCGCCTACAGCCGCAGGATAGACCGGCCCGCCTACCAGGACCTCAATCCTTTTGAGTTCAAACTGGACGAGTATACCTACCAGAAAGGTAATACGGGGCTGAGACCACAATATACCAATAGCGTTGGGCTCACCTATGTCTACCACTACACGCTGACCACTACCCTCAACTATAGCCATGTAAAGGATGTATTCACCCAGCTCGTGGATACGGCTGATCGGTCGAAAGCCTTTATCAGCAAAAAAAACCTTGTGACGCAGGATATCGTCAGTCTCAATATCAGCTATCCCTTCCAGTATAAATGGTATAGTATATTTGCCAATGTGAATACGTTTTATTCCGTGTACAAGGCCAGTTTCGGGACCGGCCGGACGGTTGACGTCAACGTCTTTTCCACCAATATCTTCGCTCAGCAGAGTGCGCGGCTTGGCAGGGGATGGACGGCGGAGCTATCCGGTTTCTATACGTCCCCAGCCATCTGGCAGGGAACGTTTAAAACCCATGCGCTGGGCAACCTGGACGCCGGTCTCCAAAAAGTCATCCTCCGCAAGCAAGGGACGGTCAAAGTTTCGGTAAGCGATGTTTTCCATACGCTGCAATGGACCGCGACCAGTGATTTTGCCGGGCAATACCTCCGCGCCACCGGCGGAACGGAAAGCCGCCAGCTAAAAATCTATTTCACCTATAAATTCGGCAGCTCCCAAATAAAAACTGCCCGCCAGCGAAAATCCGGCCTGGAAGAAGAAAGCAAACGCGCTAACTCCTCCGGCGGTTTTACCAATTAGATTTGTACATCGAAAAAAAATCCCTCGTGTCAGCGAGGGATTTTTTTCAAATTTTATTGCTTGGGATTCAGCGCTTCCTTAATCCTTTCCTGCACATCCAGCAAATGATATTTACTCAGCTTATCCGTCTCGCGCGGCAGCGCCGCCGAAATCTCATTTCGGAGCTCCACGAGCTGAGCCCTCGCGATAGACGGCACATCCGTATTCTTAATGTCTCCCCCAAACAGCAGGGCAAAACCTGGCGGCAATCCAGCCGGCACAGCAGGCGGAGCTGCATTCACGAGGCTCACCAACGCGTCGATATACACTTTCTGCAGATTACGCCGGAAGATATCGATAGGCGAGGCCGCAGCCAGCTCCGTCCATATGCCCTTTTTAGCGTCAGCCAGCATCTCATCCATGCCATAAGCGGCACTGCCATAACGGCCCGTGCACACCGACATCCGGAACAGCCGGGCGGAAGACAACAGTCCTCTCAGTACATTTGCCTGAACGGTTGAAACCTGTTCCGAACTCCCCGGATTACTGAACTTATTAAGGATCTCTTTATTCAATAACCAGGTTGGCGTCACAAACAATTGTTTATTCAGGAAATCCACCGCCTCTTTCTGCGTGGCCCTGGGCGTGACTTCATATGTGTCTCCGGGTTGTTCCACGCTCTTGAACGTTTCCTGGATGCCGCCCACATTCTTGACCACATGTCCCATATAACGGCTGAACTGTCCCACCAGCTGGGTATACATCTCTTCCAAATTGTCGTACTGGTCGGCTTCTTCCCTCGTCCATTCAGGCAGGTTCGGCAGGATGCGTTTCAGGTTTTTAATGCCATATTCGCTGGCTTTGACGCTGTTATCGCCGAGGTCTTCGGTCTGCGCGCGCGGATCGAAATTCTGAGCTTCTCCTCCGAACCAGAGTCGCGGATTAGACTTCAGACTGTCGATCACCCACTTATTCAGGATCTTTTTATCCTCTTCTTCGTTTTTGGTGTCGGAGATACCCTTGTATCCCCAAAGGATAGCCCACTTATCATAATCGCCGATCCGGGGGTACAACCCTTTCGAGGTAATATTATCCTCCGGCTGAGCGACGTAGTTGAAACGCGCATAGTCCATGATGGAAGCCGTATGCCCGTTGGCTTCCACCCAGACCTTGTCCCGTAATTTTTCTACCGGCGTCCGGCTGCTGCTGCCCATGTTGTGACGCAGGCCCAGCGTATGCCCGACTTCGTGAGACGAGACAAATCGAACCAGGTCGCCCATCAGCTCGTCGTCGTACTTCATCTTCCGCGCATGGGGATTTACGGCCGCTGTTTGAATCATATACCAGTCATGCACCAGCTTCATCACGTTGTGGTACCAGCCGATATGACTTTCCAGGATCTCGCCGCTGCGCGGGTCGGCCACATTCGGGCCATAGGCATTCTCAATGTCGCTGGCAAAATACCGGATCACGGAGAACCGGGCATCTTCCAGGCTCATCGTCTTATCATTCTCCGGCCATTCTTTTCCGACAATGGCATTCTTAAACCCGGCTTTTTCAAAAGCAGCCTGCCAGTCGTTGATACCGGCGATAAGGTAAGGACGCCATTTTTTTGGTGTGGCCGGATCGATATAATAGACAATCTGTTTTTTGGGTTCCACCAACTCTCCGCGTTTCCACTTTTCGATATCCTCATCTTTCGGTTCTAACCGCCAGTGATGGATAAACCGGCTTTCTTCTACCCGCTGCTGGTCGTCTCCATATATAGTATATTCACTGGCAAAGAAACCTACCCGGGCATCAAACAGCCGCTTGCGCATCGGCACTTTCGGCAGCAGGAGAAAAGAATTATTCAGCTCTATCGACACGGCCCCTGTAACATCCGCGGCAGGCAGGTTGCCGGAAGGTGCACGCCCTCCCATGACAGGCGCAGCCGGTGCAGGAGAAGCGGTAAAAGTCTTTACTGTTCTGATCTCTGTGTTGATCGGATAGGTATGAATGCTTTCAATATAACTCCGGTCTGCAGCAATGGCCGCCAGGTTAAACCTTCTTTTAATACCCGGTGTAAGACTAAAAGCCTGGTTGTCTCCTTTAAAAAAATCGGTCACGTCGATGACCACCGTCGAGGAAGAAGAATCTGCCCCCTTGCCATAAGCCTTAATGTCGAATGCGGCTGCTATCGGATTCATATTTGAATTTGACACCGCCTGGGCGATGGGCTGGCTGCTGTCGGCCGCTACATTCACGATCGTCAGCACCTTCAGGAACAGCGTGTGGGAAGGGCCTTTCATCCAGTTGATCGTTTGCAGGTTCACCTGCTCTCCGCCATAGTTGCCACCGGCAGCCGTTTTGCCGTAACGGGTGCTGACCAGGATATCCCGTCCCAAAATGGAATCGGGTATCTCGAAATACCATTTGTCTTCGATCTTGTGCACGGTGAACAGCCCGCCATGGCTGATAGCTTTGTCTGTGATAACCTCCTTATAAGGTTTAGGCTGAGCCGCGGGCGCCGCCCCGCCATGTGCTCCGGGAGCGGCCGCCGGTGCGCCTGCAGGGGGTGTTTGAGGTGGATTGCCGGGGCGTTGTTGCGCGACAGCAGCTGACATACCGGAAACCAGCGTCAGCGCAATTAGAACTTTTCTCATAATAGTCAATAAACTTGGTTAATTGAAGGATCGGGAAAAGCCCTCTCCGATGTGTAAATAAAAATGCGGATGAAATTAACAAACCACACGTAGTACGTTTCAAAAAAATGACAAGCGGGAAATTTTTCAACTCTGGCGGATGATCGGAGCTAAATCACTAAGAAACGATTTCGTGCGCTCACAAAAAAAGCACCTGCTTTTCCGGCAGATGCTTTATTATATTTTAATTAAAAGGTGCAGCCTTATCCTACCACATCCTTCCCATGACAATTCTTATACTTCTTCCCGCTCCCACAGGGACAAGGATCATTCCTGCCGATCTTCGGTCCCACCTTCACAGGCTCCTGTCGTACCGGCTCGGATGGTTCGTAATAATCATTACCTCCTTCCTGCGGGATGCCGTTTGGCGGTCCACCTGCATTCACGGGGGTCGTAGCCATCTCATCCTTCCGTACGCGCATTTTGCTCATATCCGTCTTCTGTTCCTTTCCTTCCCGGATAACGTCGGATTGCTGGTTCCCGGTTTGGATGCCCGAATGGCAAAGGAAACTGATGATATCCCTGTTCACGTCGCTGTCCATACGCCGGAATAATTCGAAAGCTTCCACCTTATAGATTACCAGGGGGTCTTTTTGTTCCAGGTAAGCCGTCTGTACGCTTTGTTTCAGATCGTCCATTCCCCGCAGGTGTTCCTTCCAGGCATCGTCGATGATGGACAAGGTGATCTGCCTTTCTACGGCGTTCGTCAACTCGCGTCCCTGACTATCCAATGTCTTTTGCAGATTGGCTACTACATTGGTCCGTTTTTTTCCGTCCGTGAAAGGCACCACCACATTCTCTACGTGGCTGCCCTGCGTGGCGCGGATATTCTGGAAGACCGGAACGGCCTGCTTGCGCAGCTCCTCCAGCTTATGCTCGTAGTTGGAAATAGCTTCCTGGTAAAGTTTTTCCGCCAGGCCATTGACATCTCCTTTCAGGAAATCTTCCTGATCGATCGTCGTATCGATACCAAAGTTCACGATCGTAGACAGCTTGAATCCTTCATAATCATCCTGCTCCCGGAAGGAGCTGATCAACCCTTCGGCAACAACATAAAAAGCATTGTCCAGGTCCAGGGCAAGCCTTTCGCCGAAGAGGGCGTGATTACGTTTCTTATAGACGACATTACGCTGTTTGTTCATGACGTCGTCATATTCCAGCAATCGCTTACGGATGCCGAAGTTGTTTTCTTCTACTTTCTTCTGGGCTCTTTCGATACTCTTCGTCACCATGCTATGCTGGATCACTTCCCCTTCTTTATAACCCATCTTATCCATCAGCGATGCGATACGGTCGCTACCGAACATACGCATCAGGTCGTCTTCCAGGGATACATAGAACTGGGAAGTACCGGGGTCGCCCTGACGCGCCGACCGGCCTCTCAATTGCCGGTCTACACGGCGGCTTTCATGCCTTTCCGTGCCGATGATCGCGAGGCCGCCGGCTTCTTTTACGCCAGGCCCCAGCTTGATATCTGTACCACGACCGGCCATATTGGTGGCGATCGTTACGGCGCCAGCCATACCGGCTTCGGCGACGATCTGCGCTTCCCGGGAGTGTTGTTTGGCATTTAATACGCTGTGCGGAATCTTTTTGGCCTGCAACATTTTGCCTAATAATTCACTCACCGCTACGTCCGTCGTACCCACGAGCGAAGGTCTTCCTTCTGCGCGCAGTCGTTCTATTTCGTCGATAACAGCCTTATACTTCTCCCGCTTGGTCTTGAAAACCAGGTCCTGCTGGTCCTTGCGGATGGCCGGCACATTCGTGGGGATCGTCACCACATCCAATTTATAGATATCCCATAATTCTGCAGCTTCCGTTTCGGCCGTACCGGTCATACCGGCCAGCTTGTGATACATACGGAAATAGTTCTGTAAAGTAACTGTTGCATAGGTCTGGGTGGCGGCCTCGATCTTCACGTTTTCCTTGGCTTCTATCGCCTGGTGCAAACCGTCGCTATACCGCCTTCCGTCCAGGATACGGCCGGTCTGTTCATCTACGATCTTTACCTGTCCGTCCATTACCACATACTCTACGTCCTTATCGAACAGGGTATAGGCCTTCAGCAATTGCTGTACGGTATGGATACGGTCAGCCTTGACAGAGTATTCGTTCAGCAACACTTCCTTACGTTGCAGTTTGTCTTCGACGCTCAGCGGCTCTTTTTCAATGTCGGCCAGCTTGATACCGATATCGGGCAGGATGAAGAAATCAGGATCTTCCCCTTCCCGGGTAATCATTTGAATGCCTTTATCGGTGAGGTCTACCGAGTTGTTTTTTTCATCAATATAGAAAAACAGTTCCGCATCTACCTTCGGCATTTCCTTGGACTGGTCAGCCAGGTAGTAGTTTTCAGACTTCTGCAGCCTTACCTTGATGCCCGGCTCACTCATGAACTTGATCAACGGACCGGATTTGGGAAGACCCCGGTAGGCCCGCATCAACGCCAGCCCCCCATCCTTCGGGTCGTCATTGCCTTCGGCAATCTTCTTCCTGGCTTCGATAAGGAATTGGTTGGTTACCCTTTTCTGGGCTTCAAACAGATTCAGCACCCGTCCTTTTAATATATGGTATTGCTGGTCGTCCCCTTTTGGAACAGGACCGGAAATGATCAATGGAGTACGGGCATCATCGATCAATACGCTATCCACCTCATCCACCATCGCATAGTGGTGCTTGCGCTGTACCATCTCTTCCGGGGAATGCACCATGTTGTCGCGCAGATAGTCAAAACCAAATTCGTTATTGGTGCCATATGTGATATCAGCCAGATAAGCCTTGCGGCGGGATTCGGTGTTCGGCTCGTGTTTGTCGATACAGTCGACTGTCAACCCCAGCCATTCGAAAATGGGACCATTCCACTCCGAGTCACGACGGGCCAGGTAGTCGTTCACCGTTACGATGTGCACGCCTTCGCCGGCCAGCGCATTCAGGTAGGCCGGTAAGGTCGACACCAGTGTTTTACCTTCACCGGTACCCATTTCAGCAATCTTCCCCTGGTGCAGCACTGTACCGCCTATGAGCTGAACATCATAATGTACCATGTTCCAGGTGATAGGGCTGCCGGCAGCCATCCAGGAATTCTTATAAATGGCCTGGTCGCCTTCAATGCGGATAAACTCCTTCCTGACACTCAGGTTGCGGTCCAGCTCCGTTGCCGTCGACACTATTTCCGGATTGTCTTTAAACCGGCGGGCGGTTTCTTTCACCACGGCAAACGCCTCGGGTAATATCGTCTCCAGGGCCTCCTCTATCTGCTCGTCACGCTCCTTTTTTAACTCGTCTATTTCCTGGTAAATGACATCTTTTCCGTTAATATCGCTGAAAGGCAGCTCTTCCGCCTTTTTATTCAGATCGGCTATTTGCGTGTCCAATTTGCTTAAATGTTCCTTTATCCGGGCCCGGAACTCTATTGTTTTAGCACGTAATTGGTCGTTGGACAGGGATTGGCAAGCCGCAAAGTGTTGATTCACTTGTTCCACAATGGGTTGGATGTGCTTTATATCCTTTTCCGACTTGTTCCCGCCGAATATTTTGGATAGAATACCTAACATAATTCCTTAAGTATTAATGATTTTATTGGTTTCTGGCCTTCGCCAATGCGCAGGTGGCCCCGGTTTCCTAGTCAAATTTGGTGCTACCCTACCGGGAAGGTCAAATTGACAGGGAAGCAAATGTACAAAAAAGCTCCCATTCACCCCTTCCGGACGGGGCATTTCCCTATTCTAAACCCTTGAATTCCGCCGGGATCGATCTTTCCGCACCCTTATCGCGGCGGGCCCCGTCAGCCTGCCTTTCCGCTGCTGTCACGAAAAACAAATCCGGGCCACCCCTGCACATAAAAAATTTTTTTGTTCTGATAAAGAAGTTAGTATCTTAGTGCTAAATATATTAGCCCATGTCAATAGCAGGTCAAAATCTCAAATACCTCCGCAAGTTGCGGGGTTGGACACAAGAAGAGTTTGCTGCCCGCCTCGGCATCAAACGTTCTCTGCTCGGCGCCTACGAAGAAGAAAGGGCCGAACCCAGGCTGGAGGTGCTGGAAACGATCTCCGATATGTTTAAGCTTACCCTCGACGAGTTACTGCGTAAAGAGCTTAGTGACACCAAGGGTGGCAGTTATCTTTCTAAAAGGAGGGCCCAAAAGCTGGTCGCTGCATCCAATGACATCCAGTTGGTTCCTGTAAAAGCCGCCGCCGGTTACCTGGCAGGTTATGCCGACCCGGAATTCCTGGACGAGCTGAATACTTTTACGCTGCCCATGCTGGCCCCTGGCCACTACCGTGCTTTTGAGATTGTCGGTGATTCCATGCTGCCCACACCCAGCGGCTCGGTCATCGTCGGCGAAAAAGTAGACGATATGGAAGAGGTTAAAAGCAACCAGACCTATATAGTGGTCTCCCGTAATGAAGGCATCGTCTACAAAAGGGTCATGAAAAATAACAAATCCAAAACCAAGCTCACCCTGATTAGTGACAATACGGCGTATCAGCCTTACAATGTCAATACAGACGATGTGCTGGAAGTATGGAAGGCCCAGATGGTCATCAGCAAAGCCAATACTCAACACCGGTGGGACGTCAACCAATTGGCTAACCTGGTTTCCAACCTGCAGGATCAGGTCAGCTCAATGAAGAAAAAAATGAATTAAGGCGCCCCAGCCCGGCCTGATTGCCCATTGCCGGGGGCCCATTGCCCGGCCGAAGCCATCCCCCGCGATCTACCCGGCGGATGGCGCTGATCAGTGCGCGATATAGTGGCTGCCTTTTAGGCTTTCGGCGAGTTTTTTGGTCATACTCCGATTCAACCCATTCTCGCCGACATATCGTTTACCTTTTTCTTCGATCTCTGCCCGCCAGACTGGGATATAAAGGGATTTGGTATTGATCAGGTCGCATACAAAGAACGCATTGAGCGTTTTGAATTTCTGACCTGGGGTGTAAGTATAATTATTACTCCTGTCAGGTAGCGTAGCCGGCGTTTCATGTTCGTCATGTGAATAGCTGCGAAGCCCCACCATCAGAATGGCATCAATGCCAAGACTATCGATGCACCTTCTGAAATAGGCATAATCGCAATTGTATGCATCGAACAGATCAGAAGATTGCAATACCCTTGTTCCGGAAGTCCGCAGATGTTTCTGTATCCTGGTTTCGACCAGGCTTCGCAGCCCGAAGCTTTCCGTTTTAAGAAAACAGCTTCTTAAACAGATATTATAAGCAGTCGAGTCGAACAAAGAAAAATCACAACCTTCCTCCAGGTATACCGCCAGTATCCTGGTATAAGGCCGGGTAGGTTCTTTTTTGTTTCGCACGATGACGGAAGGGCTGGTGCAAGCAGAGAATAGGAATACGGCATTGGCCAGGATAAAGAGCTGTTTCATGTTCAGGGCTTAATAAAATGGGTTGACAATGCTATGCAAAATACGACTCTCACCATCCAAAATAGCGACCGAGGCTCATAATTCATAAATGGCAACGGCCAATAATTTTTTGTCGGCCATCCGCTTTATTGGATTTGCAGGATACTGCCAGGCCCTTTAGGTCCCGTTGACCAGGAACTCATCATCGATGGCTGTCTGGCCTCCTTACCCGACCCTATAACCGCACCCCTTCCCATGGCAGTCCCCGGGCCCATGGCAGTCCCCGGGCCCGGTCCCATAGCCGCCCTGCTGCGGCGATGAGCCTGCCAGCTCTTCTCTCCGCCAGTAGGAGGTAGTATGGCAAAAACATTGGACTCAGGGTTCGGATCGATAGACACTGTCCCGGTAAATCTCCCGAAAGCCGGCAACACTGCATACGTTGTCCCAAAATAAAAACAGGGGAATTGCAGACTCTGTTTGCCCATGCCCTTGATCCGTATACCCGGATGAATATGTCCCGAAAAATAATAAGGCTCGCTCTCCGCCGGCCCCACGAGACCCTCCGTAATATCATGGATAAACGCAAAAGGCCCAAGACGCAATATCTCCCGGCTCACGTCAATCCCTGCCTTCCTATACCAATCTTCATGCAGAATATCATGATTGCCTTCAATCAACCGGACGCCCAGGTCTGGAAAATCCTCCCTCCATTTTAAAAAGAGAGCCAGCTCTTTGTTCTCCCGGCTATGAAAAAGATCTCCCACCACCAGCAGCTGCCGCGGCTGAAAATACTGTATCTGGCAAAGCAGCCGCAGCAAGTCCTCCCGGTACAGGGATTGCGGCACCGCGATGCCCGCCTTACGGAAATGCCCGGTCTTGCCAAAATGAAGGTCGGAAACGATCAGCGACCGCTCTTCCTCCCAGAAAATACAACGATCGGGCGAAAGCCATAACTGCTGGCCCTTAATACGATATGGAAATGCAGGATACATAGATGAACTCCCTGTTGCAAATGTATTTACTATATCTAAATCAAATCTGTCCTTCGCATTAATTATATTTATTAGTTTCCATTGCCATTCCTGAAATTTGTATTTACTTAGAGAGACAATACCAAACACCATGACCGACGTGCAACAACCGGCGAATCCGGAAAGCTGGCTCGAAGAGCCTAAAAAACGCCCAGAGACGCTAAACGTTATCACCATTCTCACCTTCGTCGGCAGCGGTCTGGCGATCATTTTTCAGGTCTTTGGCTTTTTCAACGCGCAAAGCAGCTACGATAAGATGGTGCAGATGCAGGATAAGATGGATCAAATGCCTGACTTCGCAAAAAAAATGATGGGCCCTGACCCTGTCGGCCTTGCCCGCAAAACACTGGAAAACCGCAGTCCCACGCTTATTCTGGGCTTAGTAGCTGCAGCGCTCTGCATTTATGGGGCTTTGCAGATGCGACGGCTAAAGAAGGTCGGATTTCCCATCTATGTTATCGGAGAATTATTGCCGATTGTTGCTTACTATGTCTTTATCGGCCAGATGGGCATTTTTGCGCTGGTTTTCACGGTACTGGTTGCCGGAGCTTTTATCGCCATGTATGCTACCCAGCTAAAGCATCTTTCCTGAGCGGCGGCCGGGAATATATCCCGCGACCTAGCGCAGCTGCGCCTGCATCTTCCTGACACGGTCTTCCAGTTTCTCCGAAGACAGGTCCTCCCGCATGCTGTCCACTTTGAGCGGAAAACAAAAAGGCGTCAGCTTCTTCGGCCAGCGCAGCACGATCTTCCCATGCGCTATTCGTTCCAGCATATTGCGTAACCGCCTTTCTTCCATCTGCTGATCCATCACCTCATTATAAGCCTGACGAATGAGCAGGTTATGCGGATCATACTCGCTGAACACATTGAACAACAATGACGCAGATGATTGCAGATGCCGTGCCTTCGTATGTTCCCCCGGGTATCCCTGGAAGATAAGCCCGCCAATTACGGCAATATCCCGAAACTTTCGCCGGGCCATCTCTGCGCTGTTGACGCTGCGCTGAATGTCCGCCGTCAGGTCCTCCGGACTGAATAACTCATAGGCATTCGTGTCGTCCAGCGGGATAGGCTGATCACTCAGCAGCTCAAATCCATAATCATTCATTGCAAACGAAAAACTGATCGGCGTAGTCCGGCTGATCCGGTAAGCCAGCAGCGCCGCCATCGCCTCATGCACCAGCCGCCCCTCGAAAGGATATACAAACAGGTGAAAACCATCCTTTGTTTCTATCTGTTCGATCAACAGCTCGTTCTCCCGCGGCATATAAGACAGCGACGCCTGTAATTCAAACAACGGCTGCAATATCTTCAATTCGATATCTCCCCCTTCCAACATCTCCGATGCTTCATCCAGCTTCCTTCGCAACATCATCCCCAGGTTGGCCGATAGCGGCATCCGCCCCCCATTCCAGCTTGGAACGATGGATTTCTTTGCATTCGACTTGCGCACCAGCGCTGTCATATCCTTGATCATCACAAACTCCAGGTTCCTGCCCGCCAGCGTAAACACATCTCCAGGAGAAAGGCGCGAAATGAAATACTCTTCTATCACTCCCACATATCCCCCGGTGACAAATCGCACTTTCAGCATTGCATCACTCACGATCGTTCCAATATGCAACCGGTGCCGCATCGCCACCCTCCTGCTATTGATCTTATAAAGTCCATCCTCCATCACCTCCACCTTCCTGAACTCATCATACTGTTGCAACGCCACTCCTCCCTCTGTGATAAAATGCAGTATCTCCATCCATTCGTCTTCCGTCATCTCGCTATAACAATAGGTCGACTTCAACTCCCGGAACAAGACCTCCGGATAAAATCCATCCGAGATGGCCAGCGTACCGAGATATTGGATCAGCACGTCATAACACAACAACATCGGTTCCCTGCTTTCGATCAACCCTTCCTGCATAGCCGATTTCAGTGCAGCAGCTTCCATCAGCTCCAGCGAATGCGTCGGCAGAAACCATATCTTACTCACCTGCCCCGGCTGATGCCCGCTACGTCCTGCCCGTTGCAGGAATCGGGCTACTCCCTTCGGGCTTCCTACCTGTATCACCGTCTCCACCGGTCGAAAATCCACCCCCAGGTCCAGGCTGGCAGTACATACCACTGCTTTTAATTTGCCTTCGTGTAATGCTTCTTCCACCCAGTTTCGCAGCGCCATATCGATGGAGCCGTGGTGCAGCGCAATGGCGCCGGCCAGATCGGGACAGGCCGTAAGCAGCGACTGATACCAGGTCTCGCTCATCCCGCGGGTATTGATAAATATCAGTGTCGTCCTGCTTTGCTCCAGGATAGGAATTACTTTATGAATAAGCTTCAGCCCCAGATGCCCCGCCCAGGGATAGTTTTCAATCTCATCCGGTAATATCGACTCCACATCGATCGGTTTGTCCATCTGCGCCCGTACAATAAAGTCCTCCGGGGCCGTTCCATCCCCCGCGCCCATGGAGAGCGACGCCAGCAAAACCTCTTTTGCCTGTACCAGGTTCCCGATCGTCGCGCTGATCCCAATGATCGAACAGGCTCCGGCCCTTACCCCTGTCAAACGCGATAGCGCCAGCTCCACCTGCACTCCCCGTTTACTGCCCAGCAGCTCATGCCATTCATCCACTGCAACGATCCCAAGCGTCTTGAAAGTATCCGGATATCCTTTCTGCGCCAGCAGCAAATGCAGACTCTCCGGCGTGATGATCAGCACTTCCGGCATCCGTCGCTTTTGTCGTTGCCGTTCGCTCATTTCCGTATCCCCATTGCGTGTTCCCACCTGCCATTTCATATCCAGCCCGCGGATCACCTCTTCCATGGCCCGGCCAATATCCTTGGCCAGCGCCCGCAGCGGCGATATCCATAACAGCTGCAACCCGCTTGCGCTTCGCGTCCGGTAGTCGTCCGGATGATGATTGATAAAGTCGATCAGCGCGCCGAGAAAAACCGAAAACGTTTTCCCACATCCCGTAGGCGCATTGACCAAACCCGACCGGCCTTCCAGAATATGCTGCCAGGTCTCCTCCTGGAAAGCAAAAGGAGCACGTCCTTCTTTTGCCATCCACGCCTGAATTACTTTATACCCTGTTGTTGTTTGTAAATGCATAATAAATTGCTGTTCGCCCCTTCTCATAAGGTCTTCAGATATTCGATCACGGCCTTCCGCTCGTGGTCGCTCAGCTTGTCTCCGAACGTATGCCCATAATTGCCATAACCCGGTAATGTCGTATTATATACGGCGGTACCCCGTGGACCATCCTCCCGGGTATACTTCCATCCTACTTGTGTATAATCGTACAACGGATCGTTGAAATCCCTGGACCAGTAAGAGGGGCGGAGTTTGCTGTTCAGCAAGGCTTCCAGCGTAGGCACTGACCCATTGTGCAAATAAGGCGCCGTGATCCAGACGCCGTCCAGCGGCGGAGCAATATAGCCATTAAAAGGTTCAAGTCTTGCGGGGTGATCGCCTTGCGCAAACCAGCTCCTGTTAAACCACTCAATGAATTGCGAGCTCTGGTAATTGCTTTTGAAAAGCAATGAGTCCGTTTTGATGATAGACTCCGGGATCAATAAGTTAGGATAGTCTTCGTCCCCGGACGTCCCTCCATAATGCCCATGGCATTTCGAACAATTTTGTACAAACACGAAACCTCCTTGTTTGGCCAATGCGGTATTGATAGGTTGCGGGTATTTGGGGGGCTCAAGAGAATAGATATAAGCAAGCACATCATTAAAGTGGCTATCCACTTCCCGGGCCTCCGAACTATCACTCACCGTCAGCAGGTTCGAAGCCATGAGAAACCGCCCGAAATCGCCCCGGCCGAATCCGTTGTAAAACATCGCATGTTTCTTCTTCAGCAACCACCAGGGGGGCGTATCCGTAGGGATCACTTCTCCTGCTACTTCGATTACCGGCTGGCTGTTCCAGCGCAGGGTCTGCGGGTCGCGGTGTGCGACCAGCAGGTCGGCCAGCCTGTCCGCCGAATTCACACCCCGCACCCGGGTATACAAATCTCCGCTGATGGTCGCCATGGCGGTCAGAAAAGGCAAGGCAGCTTCATATTTTTTAGGGTCTCCGCGCTGGAGCATCGTTTGGGCCATAAGGGCCGTCCTGGGATTCAGCTTTTGGCGGTCGGAAAAGTCGATCATAGAATTGCCCAGCCCCATATATAGCTTTTTGTCAAACACCTGGGCATGACACTGCAGACAGTTCGGCGCTACCACCACCTCCCCATTCGGGGCCTTTACAGCAGTATATTCGTGGCTCACGGGTGCATTCAAGCTGTCCCTATTCAGATAATTGGTACTTGTTTTTCCAAACCCCAGTAGAAAATAAGTATAGGGAATGCCGCTTTTCAGATAGTCCCCCGTCGTCAGATAGCGATAGCCCGCCGCCACATCGCCGCGACGTTGCGGACTCGCAGGCACAGACACCGGCTCTTCGACCCGGGCAAATCGCAACACCGTCGTAAAAGCCAGACCCATTACAGCCAATAAAGTAAGTACCAGCAGCTTTTTCATGTACATAAATTTAGGCATAAATCCCGCAACCTCTGACACGTCCCTGGATTCTTCCCATCCTGTCTCACTTCCCATACAACTCCAGCATCTTCTTCAAATCCTCAATCGAATCAATCTCCTCCGGCCGCTTGTCCTTCCTCCACCGGTTGATCCGCGGGAAACGCAACGCCACCCCCGACTTATGCCTCGCCGAAGCTGCAATCCCCTCAAAAGCAATCTCAAACACCAATTCCGGCCTCACCGTCCGCACCGGTCCAAACTTCTCCAGCGAATTCTTGCGGACAAAAGCATCCACTTCCGCCAGCTCCTTATCCGTCAAACCTGAATAAGCCTTTGTAAACGTCACCAGCTGGTCGCCCTGTCGCACCGCAAACGTATAATCGGTGTACAGATTACTTCGCCGCCCATGCCCTTTCTGGGCATACACCATAACGGCATCGATCATCAATGGATCGATCTTCCACTTCCACCAATCTCCCCGCTTGCGCCCCACCTGGTAAACAGAAGTCTTCTTTTTCAGCATGATCCCTTCACTCCCTCTGTCTCTCGACAAAGTCCTCGCCGCCGCCAATCCCTCCCAATCGCTAAAAGATACTACCGGCGACAGCTGCAATAGTGGATGCCCCACCGCCGCTACCACCTGCTCCAATTGCGCCCTTCTTTTTTCCAGGGGCCTGGTCCGCCAGTCCTCCCCTCCATATTCCAGCAGGTCATAGGTTATAAATCCGACCGGCACTTCATTTAAGTGTTTCTTCGTCACATTCTTCCGCCCAATCCTTGTCTGCAACGCTGCAAATGGCAGTGGCAGAAAATCCGCTGCTTCCGGACTGCTCCCCAACCCGATAATCTCCCCATCCAATACCGTCCCATCCGGCAGCCTGTCCTTAAACTCCTGGTACTCCGGCAGCCGATCCGTCATCAGCTCTTCTCCCCGACTCCAAACAAAAAACTGTCCTTTTCTTTTAATTACCTCTCCCCGTATCCCATCCCACTTCCATTCCGCCTGCCATTCCTCCGGGTTGCCCAGCGAAGGCAGGTCCTCCTCCAACGCATAAGCCAGGTAAAAAGGGTAGGGTCGTGACAGATCGCTGCCCGCCCCCTCTTCACTCAACAGCGCAGAAAAAGAAGTCGCCGCGGGGTCCCAATCGCCGCTGATGCGATGTGCAATGATAGAAGCTTCGACCCCAATCGTCCTGGCCAGCGCATTGACAATCATCTTCTGAGAGATGCCGATTCGGAATCCGCCCGTGATCAGCTTATTGAAAAGAAAACGCTCCTCTTTATTCATACGCCCCCAACAACGCAACACAAACTCTTTTTTTATCGCTTCATCTTCCTTCCCCAGCTCGATCAATCGCTGCAAATAATAAGAAAGGTCCTCGGCCGGCGCGACTACTTCCCCTGGCTCCGGCAGCAACAACGCGATCGTCTCCGCCAGATCTCCCACCGTATGATAACTTTCCTCGAACAACCACGACGGCAACCCGGTTACGGCCCTGCACCATCCCTGCAGCTGCGTGGCATTCACTGTCCGTTTGGGCCTACGCCCGCTGAATAAGGCAATCACCCAAACCTTGTCTGCATCACCCGCACCGGCGAAATAATGGGTCAGCGCATCCAGTTTGTCATTTGTTTTTGTGCTTGTACCTAGCTTCATCACCAGCTCTGCAAAAAGTTGCATGCCAGTATGTATGTGTTCGGCTGGATTCATGGGATGTCCTCCCCATACTCATCTGGCTGTTCTGTACCGGTGCCGTTGGCACCTGGCGGGGCCAATGATATTGACGGGCCTTCGGCCGTCCATATTCCCTTCTCATTCAAATATCTCGACAAGGTCGCCTGAAACCCATGCGTCACAAACACCCGCTCCGCTTCCGTCGCCGTCACGGCCTCCAGCAATCCTTTCCAATCTGCATGGTCGCTCAGCGCAAAACCTGCATCTGCATTTCGCCGCCGCACGTTTCCCCGCACCTGCATCCAGCCGCTGCAGATCCCCACGGAATAAGGACTGAAACGCCGCATCCAGGGCGAATCCTCCGCACTCGACGGCGCAATAATCACTCGCCCGCGAAAAATGTCTTTCGACATGTCCGGCAATACCCGCTCCACCACCGGCAGCCTTACCCCTGCATCCACCAGGGCCTGGTGTACATTCCACACCGCTCCGTGAACAAAGATCTTCTCCGTCACCGGCGCCAGACAGGACAACAGCCGCTGTGCCTTACCCAGGCTATAGGCGATGAGGACCGAAGTCTTACCTTCCGCCTCGTTTCTGCTGACCCAGTCTTGAATAGTCGTAAATATTTCCGGTTGCGGCTTCCAGTTGTATATCGGCAGCCCAAATGTCGACTCGGTTATAAAAACATGGCATTTTAGCGCCTCAAAAGCTCCGCTCAATCCATCATCCTCCGTTTTATAATCCCCGCTTACCACCCATACCTCACCTTGGTATTCCACCCGCACCTGCGACGAGCCGATGATATGCCCGGCCGGATGAAGACTGACCTGCACCCCATTCAGGAATACCACCTCCCCCCATTCCAAACTTTGGTAAGAGTGTGGCCCCAGTCGCAGTTCCAGGAGAGGTTTTGTCAGCCGGTGGCATAGATAGCTGCCGCTGCCTGCCCGGGCATGATCGCTATGGGCATGCGTGATCACCACCCTGGGAACCGGCCGCCAGGCATCGATATAAAAATCCCCTCCCGGGCAATAAATCCCCTTATCGGTAAATTCCAGTAAAGGCATAAGAATAACAGGACCCCCGCAAATAACAAGCCTGGCCGGCAAAAGTTGGGTGGGCCGACGGGGTTTGAGCCCTGGGGAGCAGTTTTACAGAAAAATGATAATTTAATTTTGGTTTGTGGCGCAAACTATATTTATATTTGCTTAAATAATTATTATGGAAGCCTTTGAAGAGGAATTAGATCCAGCACAAAGCTTGCAAGTGATCACAGCCGTGATCGCGAAAACAAAGGAGAATATAAAAGAGCATAGCTTTTTATTCCTGTTGTGGGGATGGCTGATCGCTATTGCCAGTTTTTCCTTTTTCATGATCCATGCCTATACCTCCTTCAAGCTGTTCTTTCTTCCTTTTCCTGTACTGGCGCTTACCGGTATTATTATTTCGGTTTTGTATTATACAGGCCGGTCCCATAAACCGGAAACCTATATAGATTATTATTTAAAAAAATTATGGCTGGTATTGGGTATCAGCTTTATATTGGTGGTGTTGATCAATTTGGCGAAAACTAGCCCGCCTTTTACTTATACGCTTTTGATCTGCGGGATCGGAACTATGGTGTCAGGGCTTGTATTGAATTTCAGGCCGCTTATCCTGGGAGGTGTTTTATTCCTGGTTTTCTCTGTCGGGAGTGTATTTATACCCGATGTTTACAAACCGCTTTTGCAGGGTATTGCTGTTGTTGCAGGTTATCTGATCCCGGGCTATTTATTGAAAAATTCAAAAGCTTAATCCGATAAACGCGATGTATAATGAATTAGACCCTGTTTTAAATACACCGGTGCGTTTGGCCATTGTGTCTGCGTTGATCAAAATGAAACAGGCGGATTTTAATTATCTGATGGAAATAACCAATACGACGCAAGGGAATTTAAGCCACCAGATAAAAAAGTTGAGAGAAGCGGCTTATATAGAAGTAATAAAAACATTCAACGGCAATTACCCGCATACTATTTGCAAACTGACCGATAAAGGAAGAAAGGCATTTGAAAAATATGTGGAAGACATAAAAAAATATCTGCACTTATAAGGGCGATTTTTTTTGATCATTTTGTTTGCATTGCAAACAACATTTATAAATAGAAGAAAATATGAAAATTGTAAAAACCAACCTCTCTCTCCTGCTGCTGATTTTCTGTATGGGCGGCCATATCAATGCACAACCATTTAATGATGAGTTGAAACAGGATTACGACCTCTTTAATTCGTCAACCGCTGCTAATAAAGAGGCGGCTGTTGTCAAGCTGGAACAGATGGCGGCCAGTTATCCCCGGCAATGGGCGGCTAACTACTATGCGGCGTATGCCGATGCGGCCATCTCCACGAATTTGTCCGTTGGGGGCAAACGGGACATTTATCTGGATAAAGCGGACCGTTATCTGAAAGAGGTAATAGCACTTAATGAAACGCCTGATGAAACTTATGTGTTGGCCGCTTATGTTGCTTATGCCCGTTTTTTAGTCGATCCATCCGGGCGCTGGAAAAAATACATGCCTGTGATCAATGAGAACCTGGAAAAAGCAAAACAGCTAAATCCGGCAAATCCACGGATTTATTACCTGCAGGGTATACCCGTGTTTCACAAGCCCAAGTTATTCGGAGGAGGTAAGGATAAGGCCAGGCCTTATTTTGAAAAAGCCAGGGAACTATTCGCCAAACAGGATCACTCCTCCATTCTAAAGCCCTACTGGGGGGAGAGAGAGAATGCCGGTTTTCTGACGAAATGTAATTAATAAATCTAAAAACAGATCGTATGTATACACCAGTAAATGCCCCCCGATTCCCATATGACAGGCACAGGGGGCCTCATCCGGGTTTTATTGCCATTATTTATGTCAGCCTGTTCCTCCTCAGCCTGATCGTCTTTGGTGTGTTATCACATGGTTCCGCCTTTCCGAGGCCGACGGGGTCATTACAGGATGCACAGCAGATATTCCACCAATTCCCGGACGCGATGCGGTATAACGCGCTGCTCCAGTTCGGCGCCGCGATACCGCTGGGGCTTTTTACTGCTGCGGTAACCAGCAGGCTTAACTTTTTAGGGGTGAATGTCACCGGTGTCAGCATCGCCCTGTTTGGTGGTATAACGGCTTCCCTTTTTATAACCCTCTCCAGTATTTGCAGCTGGGTGTTGTCACAACCCGGAGTATCCGATAATCTGTTTGTGATGCATACCGTGCAGCTTTTGGGTTTCGCAAGCGGCGGTGTGGCGCATATCGTTGCATTGGGGTTATTGCTGGCCGGTATTTCCGTTCCCTGTCTCTTCGGCGGTTATACCCCCAGGTGGGTGGCCTGGCTGGGCCTGATACTGGCGGGGATCGCGGAGCTTTCGACGTTGAGCCTGATTGTCGCGCAAGCGGGTTATCTGTTGCCGGTGGCCCGTTTTGGGTCTTATTTCTGGCTGATCGGTACGGGTTTTACATTAACTAAAAATAAAAAAGACGATGGAAAATAAAGTCATATTGATCACGGGTGCAACTTCCGGACTGGGAGCTGCAGCCGCGAAAGCTTTTGCTGCGATGAATGAAAAAGTCGTCTTCTGCGGGAGACGTTTGGAAGAAGGACATAGGATTGAAGCCGAGATCCGGTCAAAAGGAGGTGAGGCCACTTTTGTACAAGCCGATGTGACCAGCGAAAAGCAGGTGGAGCACCTGGTATCCGAGACTATCCGGTTATATGGCAAACTGGATGTTGCTTTTAATAATGCGGGCGCCAATTTATATTTCGGACCGCTTGAAAATATGAGCAGCGAACAGTTTGTAAACAATATCATGCTCAATCTTACCGGGGTATTTCATGCGCTGAAATACGAAATACAGGCGATGAAACAATCAGGGGGGAGTATTATCAATACCGCCAGTACGGCCGGGGTTAAAGGAGTCGCGCAAGGCATATCCGCCTATGTCGCCGCTAAACATGGAGTGGTCGGATTAACGAAATCCGCTGCTTTGGAACAGGCGCGCAACCAGATCCGCGTAAACGCATTGGTGGTCAGCGCCATGGCTACGGAACAATGGTTGAAGGGCGTGGAAAGAACGCCGGGGATGTACGAAAAGATAGCCGCTTCCATGCCTTTAGGAAAAATAGCAACGGTGGACGACATTATCCCTTTTATTACTTTCCTGGCTTCGGACCAGTCAAAATTCATCACCGGCGCCGCATTAGCCATCGATGGAGGTGTTACGGCCGGATAAAATCAAAATCAATAACATGAATATTATTTCTTTATCGGCGGCGATCGTGTTTGCCATTGTGATTTTCATAGCAGGCAGCTACGAAAGGATCTACAGGATCCCAAAATGGTTTCAGAATCCGCCCCAGTCATTCGGACTGATCGCACCACAAACAAAAAGGTCAACACGTTTTTGGATACCCGTGCAATTATTATTTATTATATCCTTTATTGTTACGCTGATCACAAACTGGAAACTACCGGAAGTGAGATCATATCTTATTCTTTCGCTTGTTTGTTTTCTTGCTGTTGGAGCATCCTCGGGCGCCTATTTTGTAAAAGAAATTCTGACATTTTCAAAGATGCCGGCAACCACCCCCGCTACGCCTCAACTTCGGCTGAGGGCTAACCGATGGTTAAAATGGACCACCACCAGGAATCTGCTTCAATTTATTTCACTGGTCCTATTGCTTGTTGCGCTTGACAAACTGGCCTAATTTACGGCCGTTATGGCGCCGTCTATTTTCCGGATAAAATAAAGTTTCTTATTTTCAAAATAATCCAGCGTTGGCGTCTGCCGGTTGAGGAATACCGGCATTATATCGAAATCATTGAAGACCTTAAATTTTTTCTCGCCAATACTGCCGCTCAGATTTTTCCCATGCAAAAGCAGCAATTTCCCAAATCTATACGTCGACTCATACCCACGGAAAACCATATCACTCGGCCGGGAATAAAACTTATTCCTGAAATTTTGATCTACCTGTTTAACCAGTGAGTCTGTGGGATTGAGATAAAAAGGCGTGGAATAAATGATCTCTTCCCCCGCATAACCGGGCTGAGAAAAGTCTGTGTTGTCCCAGGTCGGCATCCCGATGACCGTCGTACGATAAGTCTTGTTAAGGGAAGCCAATTGCTGACAAAGCCGGGCTCCAAAAACATCGTCCAGGCTTCCGGCAAGGCATATTGTCTGAGTAGTGCTGTCCAGGTAGGGTGTAATCGCCGATGCGTCGAAATTATCGTCGAGCGTAATGTATTTTATTTTCAGGGCAACGGAAGCCGTCGTTTTGTCGATGTCCGTAAAATAACCCTTCAGCCGATCTTCCTGTGTCCCTTTCTTCCGGAAAAAAACGACTGGTTTGGTCGGGTAGTTACGCTGAATAAATCTGTAAATGCCTTCGCAATGTGTTTTCAACGTGGAGTTGAGAATGACCAGGCTGGGATTATTCGTGATGCCGCCGTCGTTAGGAAAGTTGACATTGATAAAAGGAATATGCAGACGGGCTGCCGCCGCAGCTAATTGTTGTAATTCGGCTGCGCTGGTTACCTGGCCGATGATCAGCTCCGTGCTTTGAAAAGCTGAATCCTCGAGAACCTGCTGTAGGCTGTTGATGCCGGAACGCGTGTCGTAAAGCCGTACACTCAGGGCTGCGTTTTCTTTTTGCATGGAATCCAGTGCTAATTGCGCTCCTTCATAGAATTCGAGCCCCGGATTAATATATTTCGGAAAACTTTTATCGTAACGGTAATTGCCCGTGGCATCAAAGGCGGAATCCAGGTAGAGAGGGGCAAATAGCGCCAGCTGATGCCGCGCCGTATCCAAACGACGAGTCGTATCAGCCTGCGCTTTCGCGCCGGGCATTGCCGCCAGCCCCAGGAGCAAAACCAGAGAATATCGGAATTTTTTATTCATAATGCTATTCCCACTCGATCGTCGCCGGCGGCTTACTGCTGATATCATACACTACCCGGTTGATCCCCTTCACGCTGTTGATAATATCATTGGAGATGTCCGCCAGGAAAGTGTAGGGCAAATGTGCCCAGTCAGCTGTCATTCCATCGACAGAAGTCACTGCCCGCAAGGCTATAGTAAACTCATAGGTCCGCTCATCCCCCATAACTCCTACGCTTTTCACCGGCAACAAAATAGCCCCGGCCTGCCAAACAGCGGAATAAAGATGATGGTCTTTTAGTCCTTTGATATAGACATGATCTGCTTCCTGCAATAATCGCACCTTCTCTTCGGTTACCTCGCCAAGGATACGGATCGCCAAACCCGGTCCCGGAAAAGGATGACGCTGCAAAAGGTCTTCCGGGATACCCAGCTCCGCACCTACACGCCTTACCTCGTCTTTGAAGAGATAACGTAAAGGCTCTACCAGCTCCAGGTGCATTTTTTCCGGTAGTCCCCCTACGTTGTGATGGGATTTTATGGTTTGGGAAGGACCGTGGACGGAAACGCTCTCGATGACATCCGGGTAGATTGTTCCCTGTCCCAGTAATTCTACACCGGCTATTTTGGCGGCCTCTTCCTGGAAAACATCTATAAAGAGCCTCCCGATCGTCTTACGTTTGGCCTCAGGCTCAACCTTACCCGCCAGTTCGGTATAAAATAAATTCTTGGCATCAATGCCTTTAACGTTCAACCCGATCTTTTTATAACTCTCCAGGACCTGTTCGAACTCGTACTTGCGCAGTACACCGTTGTCTACAAAGATCCCGTGGAGGCGGTCGCCTATTGCCTTGTGAATAAGAGTAGCCGCCACCGTAGAATCGACACCCCCGCTGAGGGCCATAATGACCTTGCGGTTGCCGATCTGCCTGGCGAGCGCTGCCACAGTATCGCTGACAAAATGGGCTGGTGTCCAGTCCTGCGCACATTTACAAATGTTCACGAGAAAATTGCGGATGATCTTCTTCCCTTCGATGGAATGATATACTTCCGGATGAAACTGCAGGCAATATAGAGGTTGTTCGTCTGTTCCTTCTTTGCGGAAAGCGGCATAAGGGATGTTTTCAGTAGTCCCCAACACCTCAAAACCCGCCGGCAGGTCCAGTATCGTATCGGCATGGCTCATCCATACCTGTGACAATTCCGTCACATTGTCAAAAAGAATGTTTTCTTTTTGTTGGTGTAAGAGGGCCCGGCCGTATTCACGCTTATTGCTGTTGGCGACACGGCCTCCAAATTGTTTGGCCGTTAACTGGGCGCCGTAGCAGACCCCCAATACCGGCAACCGGCCATGCAACGCTGCAATATCCACTTCCGGGGCATTGGCGTCGTTCACCGAGAAAGGACTGCCAGAAAGAATAATGCCCTTCAGAGAAGGGTCAAAATCGAATGATTTGTGGTAGGGAATGATCTCGCAATATACATTAGCCTCACGTACAGCCCTGGCGATCAATTGAGTATACTGGGATCCGAAGTCCAGAATGAGTATCTTTTCCGTCATGGTGACGCGAAGGTAAAAAAAATAATCTGTAACCCCATTTCCCTCAAGCCGTCTAATCCTCAATGAAGAATGGTTTTATAATCCCACGGAAAAGTTTAACTTTTGTGCACAACCTAAAACAAACAATATGAAACACGCGGTTACCTTCCTTCGAAAAACGAAATTCATCTGGCTCTTACTGGCTTTACCCGCAATAATGACTTCCTGTCACAATATCCTCGGTAAAAGGGTCAGGGGCAACGGCAACATCAAGACAGAAGACCGCAGCGTTAGCAATTTTAAAAATGTCGATGTCAGCGGAGCAGCCAAGGTCCTCGTCTCCCAGGGCGATAACCCCTCCGTTAAAATTGAAGGCGACGAAAACCTCCTCCAATACATAGAAGTCAGCCAGGAAGGCGACCGTATCATTGTCCGCGACCGGCCAGGATTCCACCTGATCCCAACCGGCGACCTGCGCATATACGTGTCAACGAAGGTTTACAATGAGATCAAGGCTTCAGGCGCCTGCGACATCATCGGCCAGACAAAGATCACCAACCCTGAAGACCTGAGCATGCATGTCAGTGGCGCAGGAGATATCAAAATGGAAGTGGATGCTCCCCGGCTGACCGCCAAAGTCTCCGGCAGCGGATCGATTGATCTGAAAGGGCAGACTAAAGAAGTTGACCTGGACCTCACCGGCGCCGGCCACGCCCATTGTTACGACCTGCTGGCAGAAAATACAAAAGTGGATATCTCCGGTGCAGGCTCTGCAGAAGTCTTTGCCAGCGTGAAGCTGGATGCAACCGTCAGCGGCGCCGGCAATGTCAGCTATAAAGGCAACGCAACCACGGTCAACCAGCACGTCAGCGGCGCCGGTTCCGTAAACAAAGTGAATTAGCCTGCTTCAAACAAATAAACATCTTATTCAGCTCCCGGTCCCCCGGGAGCCTTTCTTTTGCCTTTTTTTAACGTTCTTTTCCCGATCTTGTACCATGTCCAACCGGCTCTTCTTCCTCTCCTTTGTACTGGCGGCAGGTATTACCCTAAAAGCCCAACCAGCCTCTTCCCATTACCCTTCCCCCGAAGCCTTTCTCAACGACGTCTTTCATACCGTCGTCGATTCCTCCTTCGATCACTATTACCTCATCACCGGCGCAGACACCTGTCGCTTCGCAAAATACGACTATGACGAATGGACAAAATACTACCTGCGGGAGCCCGTTCCCTTTCTTACCCTCAATGAACTTTCCGAAAAAGCCTTTCTCTCCCGTTACCCCTATTATTGGAAGCAGCAATATCTCGAAAAAGCCATCTGTATCACCCCGAAAAAGGCGGATTCGCTGCTCTTTCCTGAGAGATATGCCCCGATAGACAGTATTCATCACCGGCACACAACAAAGGCCGGGTCAAAAGTTCCCGTTACAGAAAAATTGATCTTCAGTTTTTCCCTGCCCCAATTTAGCGACGACGGCCGTTATGCCGTCATCGACCTCAATTCCATTTGCGGAGCAAACTGCGGCCTCAGTCTTACCTGTCTGTTTAAACATAATTCCACGGGCTGGTTACTCATCGGCCGGCACGTCAACTGGTCTTCTTCACCGTAAGGATTACAAATTTACATACCGCACCCTTATCCATACATTCCTGTTCCTCCCCTTGTCATCCGTACAGGATATTTTCACCGGTCCCTCATCAGGAATAAAAAACTGCCTGCTCCTCGCTTCCCCCGCCCGGTAAAACTTATCATTAATATACCAATACACCTTCCCCACGTCATTGCTGACCCGGCAGCGCAGCTGTAAAGGCTCCGGGTCCTTCCGGTTGATCAGGTACTCGCTGCCATTGGATGGTGAAGTCACCACCGGCCCGCCCTCATGAAATACCTTTTCACAGTTTGGGTTATGCGGCGGTATGATTGGATAGGTGATGCGGTTAGTCTCAAAATACTCTTTCATCTCCGGCGGCACCACCTGGTACAGCCTTTTCCTGTAGCCGCCTGGCGGCAGACAGTTCCGGCAATAGGACATCTTTTCGTCGGCTGATACGAAGACTTCCTGCCTGTTATCGCATTTGCGGGCCGGCGACACCAACGGAATAAAATAATCCGTCACCAGGTGCGTGCAAAAGTCGGCAGGCGGCAGCCCCGTCTCCGTACATACCATCCGGACATCACAATCTGCCGGCTGACTAAACCAGGAGGCGTCATCATCGTAATCTATCGTATTAAAAACGGTGAATAATAACGGCGTTGCCACATTGGCCCCGCTCAATTCCGGGATGCCGAGCCCTGAAAAATTACCGACCCAGATACCCACCGTATAACGTCGGTTGTATCCGATACTCCACGCGTCCCGCCGTCCATATGAAGTACCCGTCTTCCAGGCTATCTTCGGCAGGTGCACCGTACTCTCCCAGTTCAGCGGAAAATCCGGACGGTTCACCTTCGACAAGGTCTCATTGATCATAAACGTCGCCGCCGGACTCAATATCACATCCCCCTTTGCGACGATCCCGGAATCTCCCGGCCGGCCGGTAACTCCTCCCGAATCCCAGGTGAGTCGCGGTCTTATGTACCTTCCTTCATTCGAAAAAATGGAATACAGTCCCGTCAGTTCTTCCAGCGTCGCGCCGCATCCCCCCAATATCATCGACAAGCCTAACTTATTCTGGTCGCGGCGTATCTGCTGAAAGTCGCATTCTGACAGCTTTCGTATCAGCCTATCCTTGCCCAGTCTCTTCAGACTCTTTACCGCCGGGATATTCAACGAATGCTCCAGCGCATACTCCATGGTAACATAGCCGTTGAACCTGCGGTCATAATTCTCGGGCGCATACCCTTCATAGTTGACCGGCACATCGGTAATCGTCATCCTGGGCGTCAGCAGCCCTGCATCGATGCACAATCCGTATAACAGCGGTTTCAATGTACTGCCCGGCTGACGGATGGCTGCGGCGCCATTCACCTGTCCTCCATCCAAAGAGTCGTGGAAGTCTGCACTCCCTACATAACTGACGATATGATTCGTCTGGTTGTCCAGTACGATCACCGCCGCATTACGGATATTCTTCAACGCCAGTGTTCGGGAATAATCTTTTACCAGCTTTTCTATCTTCAGCTGTTTGTTCATCTCGATAGTCGTGTGAATGATCGGGTCCCCTTTTCTCTTCAGTTTCCAGGCCAGCTGGGGAATAAAAGCAGGCACACTCCCCCGCGAGGCAGTCAGCGGCTCAGCCAGCGCATCGGTTATCTGCTGGCGCGTAAAAACGCCGGCGGCAGCCCACTTTCTCAGCCATTTATTCCGTTCTTCGACGATCAAATCATTATTCTTTCCCATTACCAGCGAGGAAGGCCGGTTAGGGATAATAGATAGGGCCGTTATTTCCGCCAGGGACAGATGATCGGGATTTTTCTTAAAATAAAGGATGGAGGCTGATTTCACCCCCTGGATATTGCCCCCGTATGGAACTATGTTCAGGTATAGCTGTAATATCTCGTCTTTGCTGTATTTCCATTCCAGCTGGAAAGCCCGGAAGACTTCCACCAGCTTATTCCAATACGTACGCTTTTTCGGCTCCAGCGAACGTGCCACCTGCATGGTGATCGTAGAGGCGCCGGAAGTGCGTCGCATTCTGAAGATATTTCGGACAAAAGCCCGGGCCATGGCGAAAGGATTGACGCCGGGATGACGATAAAAATACCGGTCCTCTTTTTCGACAATGGTTTTGCGCAACAGCGGTGAAATCTCGCTTAACTCGGTCTTCATCCTCCATTGCTGGTCCCGGGTGAGGAAAGCATGTACGACCTCTCCCTTATCGTCAGTCACAATAGTCGAATATTCCACCCGGTCGGGTAGGGGAAACAGCCAGTTCAGCAGGAGAAAAAGAATAAAAACGCTGGTTACGCTGATCACACTGATCTTAATCCATCGAAGAAGGGTCGGGGAGATCTTATGGTTTCCCCGAAAAGGGATTTTCATGGTTTTCCGGTAATTCCGGCAGTAAAATGTAATTAACAAATTCTTATCATATCCGCTATTGCAAATAGCCTTTCCAGTTATGTAATTTCATCCTGGAATTTATTTCCACTATATGCAATCTTCACATCCTCCTTAGCTTTCCACTAATTTCATACATTCTTTATTCGCTCGCAAGCAAACGAGCTGATTTTTTTTACTATATTAACAGTGTTTTATATAAAACTCTTATCGACCCCCTTATGCGTAAACTCACCGGCGTATTCGCCCTATTGACGATCGCCCTTTCAACCCTGTCCCTTATTTCCTGTAATCGTAGCATGGTCAGCCTGGATTATACCAATGCCCGTGACGAAGTACCAACCCTGGGCAACCTGGTCTTCCGGTTTGACCAATCCCTGGTCAAAGACTCCCTGCTCGATCAATGGGATTCTACTCAATACGTGTCTTTCGAACCCAGGATCCCCGGCCGTTTCCGGTGGGAGCATCCCGACGAGCTGGTATTTTCTCCCTCACAGCCGCTGCCGCCCGCTACGACGTTCAAGGCGACGCTCAAAAGCGACATCCTTCAATTCAGCAAATTTGGCCGCATTAAAAAAGGAGACGACCTTGTCTTCCATACCCCCGACCTCAAGCTCGACAACACCAATACGACCTGGGTGTTGCAGGACGAAAACAGCAGCACGGCCCTGCCCCAGATCGACCTTCAATTTAACTATCCGGTCAATCCCAATTCTTTAAAGGACAAATTGACGATTCAAATAGGCGGCCAGTCCGTTAATTACACCTTTCAAACGCTGAGCGCTTCGGATCGCATCTCCCTTCGCCTGATCAACCTGAAGATGGAAGACAAGTCCCTCGATGCAAACATTTCCATCGACAAGGGGCTTTTGCCCGAGGGCGGCACCAATGGACTGAAGGATAAGATATCAATGACCTCTGCCATTCCTTCTCCTTTTGTACTTACCGTCAACGAAGTGACTACCGAACACGATGGGGAGACGGGTTCTATCCACGTCCAGACCAGCCAGCAGATCATCTCAAATGGCCTTGCGGCAAACATCTCCTTTACACCGGCCGTCAAATTTACCGTAGAGCCGGCCGATGATGGATTTATCATCAAAAGCGACAACTTCGACCAGTCAAAAAGTTATGCCCTATCCCTGGCTAAGGGCTTGCGCGGCCGGATTGGCGGGGTATTACACGAGGGTTATACCAGCAATATCACATTTGGCGAACTGGCCCCTTCTATTGGTTTTGCCAACAGCAAGGGCGTCTACCTTTCGGGCAAAGGCGCTCAGAACATCGAAGTAAAGATCGTCAATGTACCACGCGTCAAGGTCATCGTCTCTAAGATATACGAGAATAATCTGCTGATGGCCCAGCAAAATACTTATTATCCGAGGGAAACCGTTACCTCCCGCCGGACCCGCAGCAATGACGAAGAAGGGGATGGCGAAGAAGGTGGTAGCGGCGGATACTACGCCGGTGGCGACGACACCAGTCCCGTTTTAGGCGACGTCGTATACGAACAGGAAGTAGATACCCGCAGCTTGCAAAAAAGCGGCAGCGGAAATGGACGCCTCCTGAACCTCAGCATCGCTGATAAACTACCGGAGTTCAAAGGCATCTATCACGTCATGATCCGTTCGACAAAAGACTATTGGATCAGTGACAGAAGATATGTCTCCCTCTCCGATATTGGCCTTATTGCAAAAGAAGGAAAGGAAAAAATACTGGTCTTTGCCAACTCCATCAAGACGGCTGCCGCCCTGCCCGGTATTACTATCATGGCTTATGGCGCCAACAACCAACTGCTGGGTACAGGCGCTACCAGCGCCGAAGGTATTGCCGAGGTTACTTATACACGCAAAGAATTCGCCGGCTTCCGCCCGGCGATGATCATTGCCAAATCGGCTGAAGACTTCAATTACCTCCCTTTCGGTACTACCCGCGTCAACACCTCCCGTTTCGAAGTCGGCGGCGCTCGCAGCAACACCTCCGGGCTCGATGCATTCATCTATCCTGAGCGGGACATCTATCGACCGGGTGAGAAGGTCAACTTCTCTGTCATTGTCCGCGACCGGCAATGGAAATCCCCCGGAGAGCTGCCCGTCAAACTGAAATTTCTTCTTCCCAACGGGAAAGAATTGAAGACCTTCCGCAAAACCCTCAATACGCAGGGCTCGATGGAAGGGAATATCGACATCGCCGAATCCGCCATCACGGGTACCTATTCACTCGAAGTATATACTTCGAACGACGTTTTGCTGTCGACCCAGCCCTTCCGTATCGAAGAGTTTGTTCCCGATCGGATCAAGGTAACGGCTAAGCTGGACAAGACTTCCCTGGAAGCAGGCGATGTTTCCCGGCTCAACATCCATGCTGTCAATTTCTTCGGTCCTCCCGCAGTCAACAGGAACTACGAATGTGAGATCCAGGTAAATCGGCGGGCTTTCAGTCCAAAAAACTACAAAGGCTTCGACTTCAGCCTCTCCGACAACAATGTCTCTTTTGACAAGGAGAACCGGGAGGGCAAGACTGATGACCAGGGTAAAGCCGTCGAGATATACGCGGTCCCCGAACTATTTAAGAATATCGGACTGCTGCAGGCTACCTTCTATGCCACGGTATTCGATGAGACCGGCCGGCCCGTCAGCCGCAGCACCTCCGTCGACATCTTTACCCAACCGCATTTCTTTGGAGTGGCCGATGACGGATTTTCCTACTATGCCCTCAACCAGGCCGTACAGTTCCCTATCATCGCCCTGGATCGTAACCAGCGGGTGCTGAATGGCATTTCGGCGCGGGTGCAGGTCATCAAACATGAATACCGTACCGTACTGACAAAGAGCGGCAACTATTTCCGCTATGAGTCCCAGAAAGAAGACAAGCTCCTCAACTCAGGTACCGTCAGCGTCAGCGGGGAGAACACAAAATATTCCTTTGTACCCCGTTCGCCAGGGGACTACGAGCTGCGGGTGTCGATACCTGGCTCCAACAGTTATGTGAGCAGGAATTTTTACAGCTATGGCAGCTGGGGTGGAGACAACAATTCGTTTGACGTCAACAACGAAGGACATATCGAGATCGAGCTCGACAAGTCTGGTTATTACACGGGTGAAAGTGTAAAAGCCTTGTTCAAAACACCGTTTAGTGGCCGCATGCTGGTGACGATGGAAACCGATAAAGTCGTCTCTTACCAATATGTCAACGTAGATAAACGGACTGCTTCCCTCGACCTGCCCCTTACGACCGACGACATACCCAACGTATACATCACTGCAACACTGATCAAGCCCCATGAGCTGTCAGACATTCCGTTGACGGTTGCCCATGGATATCAATCGGTGAAAGTGGAAGCAAAGGAGAGAAAGATACCCGTGGAGATTACCGCCCAGGCTTCCGTTCGTTCGCATACCCATCAAAAGATCAAAGTGAAAGCCGCTCCTGGTAGTATGGTGACACTGGCCGCTGTAGACAATGGCGTATTGCAGATCTCTGATTTTGAAACACCCGATCCTTATGACCATTTCTATGCCAAACGGGCCCTGGAAGTCAATGGTTATGACCTTTATCCTTTATTGCTACCGGAAGTCAGGCCCAGCCTGAGCAGTACGGGTGGTGACGGAGAAAGCGACATGAAGAAGCGTGTCAACCCCATGCCGGCCAAACGCATTAAGATCGTCTCTTACTGGAGTGGCATAGCCCAGGTCAATGGTAGTGGCGAGGCGGAATTCGATTTTGATATTCCCCAGTTCTCCGGCCAGGTGCGGCTGATGGCGGTAGCCTACAAAAATGAAAGCTTTGGCTCGAAAGAAGCTGAGATGACGGTAGCTGACCCCATCGTGCTCAGTTCCGCCCTGCCGCGTTTCATGAGTCCGGGTGATACGGTGACCATGCCCGTGACGATTAGTAATACGACGGGTAATTCTACCAGCGCAGCGGTGCGGCTGAAGCTCGGGGGCTCGTTACGGACCCTGGGCGATGACCAGCAAAACGTAAGCGTTGGAGCGAACAGTGAGGGGCGTGCTCTATTCCAACTGATAGCGCCTCCGTCGATGGGCCTGGGTAAAGTGACAGTCGAGGTCAATGCTTTGGGCGAGCACTTTACGGATGAAACGGAGATCGGCATCCGGCCCTCTGCGCCTTTGCAGAAAGCAACGGGCAGCGGATCCGTGATGGGCGGCAGCAACCAGCCGATAGACTGGAATACGACCGACTTCATTCCTTCCAGCGTCGACTACAAGCTGGTGGTCAGCCGTTCGCCGGTAGCCGAGCTGGGTCAGTATCTTAGCCGGCTCGTCCACTACCCCTATGGCTGTACGGAGCAGACCGTGTCGGCCGCATTCCCCCAATTATACTTCGGCGACCTGGCGGCTCTCGTTAGAAAAGCCAATGTCAACCCGGGGCAGCAGGTTGCAGCCAACAGCAACATCCTGGAAGCGATACGGAAGATCAAAATGCGGCAATTATATAATGGCGCCGTCACCCTCTGGGATAATGATGAGAGAGAAGACTGGTGGGCTACTATCTATGCCGCTCACTTTCTCATCGAGGCGCAGAAGGCCGGCTTTGATGTCGATAAAAGTCTCATTGGCACTATGCTTGGATATATCAACAACCGGTTGAAGAATCGCGAGACCATTACTTACTACTACAATAGGGATCAGAATAAAAAGATCGTCCCGAAGGAAGTGATCTATGGGCTCTATGTATTGGCGCTGGCTGGTCAGCCCAATGTGAGTGTGATGAACTATTACAAAGCCAACCCTGCCTTGCTGGCCCTGGACTGTAAATACCTGTTGTCCGCGGCTTATGCCCAGGCCGGGGACAAAAAGAGCTTCCGCGAGTTCCTGCCTTCGCAGTTTGCCGGGGAGGAATCGGTAGCCCAGACTGGCGGCAGCTACTATTCCGACATTCGCGATGAGTCGCTGGCCCTCGACGTGCTTGTCGACGTGGACCCCGGCAATCCCCAGATACCCGTCATGGTCCAGCACGTCAAGAACAAGCTGAAAGCGCGCTACTGGTATTCTACCCAGGAACTGGCCTTTAGCTTTCTGGGTCTGGGCAAAATTGCAAGGCAGTCAGCAGGCAGCACTGCAACGGCAGAAGTACGTGCCGATGGCCGAACGGTCGGTATTATGGATGGCAATGGCAATCCCATCAACCTGTCGACCAAAGAGCTTCGCTCTGCCGCGGCCGCCTCAGGCTCCGGCGCCACTACGGGTGCGGGCACCGCTTCCCGCGTCGAAATCGTTACAAAGGGCAGCGGCCGTCTCTACTACTTCTGGGAAGCGGAGGGGATCAGCGTTACCGGCGCCTACAAAGAAGAAGACAGCTACCTCAAAGTGCGCAAACGCTTCTTCGACCGTTATGGTCGTCTCATCAGCGGAAACACCTTCAAACAAAACGATCTCGTCATCGTCCAGCTTTCCCTGGACAAAACCTTCAACACCGACATCAGCAACATTGTCATCACCGACATGTTGCCCGCGGGCTTCGAGATCGAAAATCCCCGGACCAAAGAATTGCCGGGCATGGACTGGATCAAGGGCGAAAGCGCTCCCACCGCCCTCGACGTTCGGGACGATCGTATCAACCTCTTCGTCAACTCTACGTCCCTGCACCAAACCTACTACTACTCTGTCCGCGCTGTTTCACCCGGCACCTACCATATGGGGCCTGTCAGTGCCGACGCGATGTATAATGGAGAGTACCATTCCTATAATGGGGCCGGTACGGTAAAAGTGACTCAATAGCTGCTTAACTATCAGTAACTTACATTTTAACCTAGTAAATCAAAAATTTGACTTTTGATTTACTAGGTTATTTTTTATATCTTTATAAAATAATGATAACCCGTTTCTTACATAAAGTAGTAAAAGCAACGCTTCTGCGCTCTCCGGCTGTTGCTATCCTGGGGCCAAGGCAAGTGGGAAAAACCACGCTTGCCCGGACAATCAGTAAAGAGAAGGCCGGTTTTCATTATCTGGATCTGGAAAATCCATTGGACCGGAGAAAGTTGGAAAATAGTTTTAATTATCTCGATTCCTTCCGGGATACCTGTGTAATCCTGGATGAAGTACAGCTCATGCCAGAATTGTTTTCCGTTTTGCGTCCTTTAATTGATGAATATAGGGTTCCCGGCCGGTTTATTTTACTTGGCTCGGCTTCTCCTTCATTAATTAAAGGACTGTCCGAATCGTTAGCCGGCCGTATTGCCTACCTGGAATTGAATGGCATAGGGTTGCTGGAACTGCCCGCTAAAAACGAATATAAAAAAAATTGGTTTCGGGGCGGTTTTCCCAATGCTTTATTGCCGGATACAGATGAGGAAAGCCGGGCATGGTTGAACGACTTTATCCGGAGCTATATTGAGAGAGATTTGAACCACTTACTGGACCTAAACCTCTCATCGTTGATCCTGCGAAATTTCTGGAGCATGCTGGCACACAATACCGGTAGTATCTGGAATGCAGAAGTATTTGCCCGCTCGTTAGGGGTCAGTGCTCCTACAGTTGTCCGCTATCTCTCTGTTTTAGAGGGAGCTTTTATTGTCAGACGTTTGTCTCCGTGGTTTGTGAACGCAAAAAAAAGGCTGATAAAATCACCTAAGGTATATATCCGTGACACAGGAATAGTCCATCGGTTTCTGAATATCCCGGATTTTGACTCATTGCTTGGACACCCGGTCATAGGTGGATCCTGGGAAGGATACGTAATCGAGCAGATATATCAGCAAAGGTCGTATTCATTTGACATATATTTCTACCGCACGCAGGCCGGCGCCGAATGTGACCTGGTATTGGTACGCGGCATAACAACGATAGCTTGTATCGAAATTAAACTCAGTAATACTCCAACAGTTTCCCGCGGCTTTTTCAATTGCATTGAAGACCTTCAACCCCAATGTAAATATATTATTACCCCCGCGAGTGACACCTATACAACCTCCCATGGTGTTGTAATTACGAACCTTTACCATTTTATTACGGTTTTATTGCCGGGAATATAAGCCAACGTGTTTTCGTTCACCAGCAAAACCTCTCTCTTTTTCTGCCCATCCTGACACTCCTTTTTGACGGTCTCCTGCACAAAAAGCTAGCCAACAGTAGATTGCAACATAGACCATTGACAACTTTTGCCTTTGCGGCGGAGATGAGGATTAATATTGCGATTTGCCTTCAAAAAGCGTAAATTACAAGTATGGATAAGATAGTCGGCTTAGCCCCCACACATAAAAATCTCCAACTTTTTACCTATACAAGAGAGTATATCGACAAGGTTGGATTTGAAAAATTTCTTCAAAAATCGAAGGATCAGTTCAAAAGCGAAGGCCACGAAATTTTCACGCATTACTTTACTTTTCGTTTTGATGACTATAAAAGGAATATGGTTTGTCTTGTATTTCTGGATAAAACAGGCGAAGAAATATTGAACTTTACGGTGACGGCGCCTGTTGAAGAAATGGAAGCTGCCATTGGATGGGTTAAAGAGCACAACCCCCATCTTATCTTTAGCAGCGATAGTAAAATTGCTACAAGCTCATATGATCTTATGAGCAATAGGAGCACGGTGGAATTATATTTTCAGTTGAAGGAGGCGGCGTGAGTGCCTTAGGTCTTCGACAACCAGTTTTTTCTGATCTTCTTCCGACACAACGTTGTGATTTGCTTTCAAATTATTAAGTACCTTAGGTCTTCAACAACGATTACCGCCGGCTTTCTATATAACATAAGTTGTGATTTGCTTTCAAATTATTAAGTACCTTAGGTCTTCAACAACTTACTTTTATTCCGGTGCATTGCTAGATGGGTTGTGATTTGCTTTCAAATTATTAAGTACCTTAGGTCTTCAACAACTCTACCAGATTCTGCCACATGGGCCTTGAGATGCACCAATAAATCCGGACAGTCAATTTGCTTAACTTCACAACGCAATGACTGGAAAAAGCACGAAAAAGACACGGAGAAAGTATGATGCCTCC